>ERZ772967.19-NODE-19-length-160229-cov-9.731455_pt1 | contig 160229 bp, 133 predicted proteins | sample MGYA00511677_ERZ772967 | MGnify/ENA primary metagenome ERZ772967 (study PRJEB29015, sample SAMEA2737931) | human oral metagenome | biome: human oral; feature: human-associated habitat; material: dental | place: China | collected 2146 ...
CCGCCGCAGGGCGGTATTTCCACCAGAAATCGGTGACACCGGCTTCCACGGCAATCCGTGGAAGGTCGTCTGGCAACAGACGGCGTTTGTAAGCCACGTCCTGACTGTCGAACGTGGTGGTGGATGGCATGGAAACCACCCGGACACGAATGCCTTCATCGGCCAGCTGGCGTGCGGCGGCCAGTGCCAGCGACACCTCGGAGCCGGTGGCGATGAGCACGGCCTTGGCGGCACGCGGGGCATGCACCAGGTAGGCACCGCGACGGATCTCGTCGACGTCGACCACTTCGCGCTCGATGAAGGGCAGCCCCTGCCGCGACAGCAGCAGGCAGGTGGGGCCTTCCTCGTTCTCGATGGCAGCCTGCCAGGCAATGGCGGTCTCGACCGTGTCCGCCGGACGCCAGACCGACATGTTGGGGATGAGGCGCAGGCAGGCCGCGGTCTCGACAGGCTGGTGGGTGGGACCATCCTCACCCAGGCCGATGGAGTCGTGCGTGAAGACGTGGATGACCCGCTGCTTGCTGAGCGCGGCCACGCGCAGGGCGTTGCGGGCGTAGTCGGAGAACACCAGGAAGGTGCCACCGTACGGGATGAAGCCCCCATGCAACGCCAGGCCGTTCATGAGGGCGGCCATGCCGAATTCGCGCACGCCGTAGTTGATGTGCCGGCCGCCGTTGAGGTCCGACGCACTGTCGGGCGACGGACGCAGGTTCTCGACGCCCTTCCAGACGGTGAGGTTGCTGCCGGTGAGGTCGGCCGAACCGCCGATCAGCTCCGGCAGAGCCGGGCCGAGGTAGTTCAGCGCCAGCTGGGAGGCCTTGCGGGTGGCCACGGTCTGGGCTTCCATGACCGTGTCCATCACGAGGTTGTCCATGATGTCTTCCCAGTCGGCCGGCAGCACGCCCCGCATGCGGCGCTCCAGCTCGGCAGCCTCTTCCGGATACGCAGCGGCGTAGGCGGCGAAGGCATCCTGCCAGCGGGCATGGCGCTCGGCGCCGACCTGGGTGGCATCCCATGCGGCGTACAGGTCGGCCGGGATGACGAACGGGGGCTCGGACCAGCCCAGCTCGCGGCGGGTGGCGGCGATCTCGTCGGCCCCCAGGGCCTCGCCGTGGGCCTTGGCCGTACCGGCGCGGTTGGGTGATCCCTTGCCGATGACGGTCTTGCAGATGATGATCGTGGGGGCGAAGCGGCGCTCGCCATCGCCCAGTTCACGGCCGTTCGAACCCCAGTCGCGGGCCTGCGCGATGGCCTCGCCCACGGCCCAGGCATCGTGCCCGTCCACGGCGTCGATGACGTTCCAGCCATAGGACTGGAAGCGCGCGGGCACATCGTCGCGGTACCAGCCCTGCACGTTGCCGTCGATGGAGATGCCGTTGTCGTCGTACAGCACCACCAGTTTGGAGAGGCGATGCACGCCGGCCAGGGCACAGGCCTCGTGCGAGATGCCTTCCATCAGGCAGCCGTCACCGGCAAAGACCCAGGTGAAGTGATCGACGATGGTGTGACCGGGACGGTTGAACTCGCCGGCCAGCAGTTTTTCGGCCAGCGCCATGCCGACCGCATTGGCCAGCCCCTGCCCCAGCGGGCCGGTGGTGGTTTCCACGCCCGGGGTCACGCCCACTTCGGGGTGGCCGGGGGTTTTGGAATGCAGCTGGCGGAAGTTCTGGATGTCGTCGATGGAGAGGTCGTAACCGCTCAGGTGCAGCAGCGCGTACAGCAGCATCGAGCCATGACCATTGGAGAGCACGAAGCGGTCGCGGTCGAACCAGGTGGGATCGGCCGGGCTGTGCTTGAGGTGCGCCGACCACAGGGCCACGGCGATGTCGGCCATGCCCATCGGCATGCCGGGGTGGCCGGACTTCGCCTTCTCGATGGCATCCATGGCCAGCACGCGCACGGCGTTGGCCATGCGGCGGGCGGTGTCGGGCTGCGGGAAGGCGGGCCAGCCAGTGCTGACGAAGGTCTCGGCCGTGCCGTCCAGATGCACGTCATCGACCTCGGTCACACCGTCGGTCCATCCTGCCTCGGGCGCGGGGTCGTCTGCGTTGTCGGTGAAGGATTCGCCCCCGTCGTGCGGAGTGTGATTCAGCCCGTCGGCTGACGATGATTCGGGGGGGAACGAATGGATGGTCATGGCAGAAAGGGACGAATGAAGCTGAAAAAGCGGGTCTCTGCACAGTATACTGGACGCCAATGTAACAGCTATTTGCATTCCCTGCAGAGGAAGCCCTGCAGTGCTGTGCGAGCATGGCCGCCAGGCATTCACTGCGTTGCGCGGAAGCATTCAGGCAACGAATCATGGGCGCCTCGACGGCATGCTGGGTCTCCGTGCAGGCCCCGGGCAAGGATCTCTCTCATGACTCCCCGCATACATCTTCCCTCACTGCTTTCCCAGGAGCATCCCCTCCCGCAGACGCTGGCCGATCTGCCCCTCCAGCCCCTGGACGAGCCGGCGGCCCACCATCTGCTGCGGGTGCTGCGCCGCACGGTGGGTGACGAGCTGGAAGTCTTCGACGGCCAGTCGGGCCGGTGCTGGCGTGCCCGGCTGGCCAGCACGAAACCCGCCCGGGTGGAACTGCTGGTCGAGCTGCCGCCCGAGCCGCTGCCGCGCGTCCAGCTGGGTCTGGCACAGTGCCTGAGCACGGCCGAGAAGATGGACTGGACCATCGAAAAGGCGGTGGAGCTGGGCGTGAGCCACATCGTCCCGCTGCTGTCGGCCCGCAGTGTGGTGAAGCTCGACGGTGCCCGTGCGGAAAAACGCCGGGAACACTGGCAGCGGCTGATCGTGGCGGCAGCCATGCAGTGCGGACGCAGCCGGCTGCCCACGCTGGCACCCATCCAGCCGCTGGAGCGCTGGCTGGCGGCCCTGCCCGCGCCGGCTGCCACGGAACGGCGCTGGGTGCTGGACCCGACGGCACAGGCATCGCTGGCCATGCAGGCCATGCAGGCCATGCAGATGGCACAGGCTTCGCCCGGACAGGCCCTGCCTGCACAGGCCGACACCGTGTTCAGCGTCGCACATCCAGCTTCCGGCCTTACCGCTTCTGTTGCCTCCACACCTGCCCCGGCCGGCACGGGGTTGCCGGGGGGCTCGCCATCGTCAGCGGACGACACACTTCCGTCAGTGGGCTGCGCGTCATCGTCAGGCACCGCTTTTCCGGCTGGTGAGGCCCTGCCCCCCTCCTTCTCTGGATCTGGATCCGGGTCATATCACGCCGCCTGGCTGCTCTGCGGGCCGGAATCGGGTCTGTCGGAGGAAGAGATGGCGCGGGCAAAGACCCATGGGTGGCAGGGTGCCTTGCTCGGCCCCCGCGTGCTGCGCACCGAAACGGCCGGCCTGGTGGGGCTGGCGGTGCTGCAGGCTACGCTGGGCGATCTGGCGTAGAACACGACACCGGCAGCCCCCTCCAGTCACGCCTGTTTGCGAACCGAGTAGAACACCCGGAAGGCTGTGTCGTGGTCGTAGAAGAAGTCGGCCGCGTCGCGGAACACGTCCAGCAGCATGCTGCGATCATCGGCCGGGAAATGGGCCACATCCGGCAGGTTCTCGACCAGCAGCACGAAACCCGGGCGCTCGGCTTCCTCACCGGGCTCGAGGTCGGTCAGACAGTCGTAGAGGGCATCCAGGTTGTTGCCATAATGGGCCGGCAGATGCAGCCCCTCGCCCAGGGCGGCCAGCACGGCCGCTCTGCTGTCGGCCCCGCTGCAGTCGCACACGAGCAGGGTCTGGTCAGTCTGCTGGGCAGCGCGGATCAGCCCATTCTTGTCATAGGCACCCAGTGGCAGCACCGCGTGGCGCGGAATGTTGGACAGAGCAGTCATGGGTAGTCGATCCTGCGAAAGGTCTGGTAGTGATCGTCTGTATAGAAGAATTCGCTGTACTGCCCCGGCCGGCCGCCGGCAATGATCCGGCGTGCGCCCCGTGAGCGCTCATGGGGCGTGCGGACGGTGTACTCGGTGTAGTAGCCGCGCCGCTGGCGGGGCAGTCTGCCCTCGTAGTTGCCGAACACGGTACCGTCTTTCTCGTACGGGAACGGGCCGCCCGCCAGGATCAGCTTCAGGGTTTCCTGGGCCTGCGCCGGCAGGGCCGCCACGGCAATGCAGCGCGCCGCGCCCGTGCGGCACGCCGTGGCATGCCCGCCCTGCGCATTGCCATCCGGCACATTGCCAGCCTGCGCATGAGCGGCCTGTTCATGACCATCCCCTGCATGCCCATCCTGGGCACGTCCGGACAGCACATGACCAGCAGCAGCGCCCGCGGCCGCACCGGCCGCTACGCCTGCGCCACCGGCACGGCCCGATGCCGGCGGGATGGCCGCGTCCTTCACCGTCTGGGACGTGGAGGGCCGATGATGCCGGCGGTGCTTGCGCGCCTCCGCTGGCCGGGCGGTCAGCAACAGGCTGACCGCCAGGGTCAGCACCAGAAACACGGACAGGGTTCGGAAAACATTTTTCATCATGCTCGCATCGTACGTCAGGCCACGACGGCCGAAAAGCCCCCCGCCCCCATTCACCGAATCCACGTCCCGCCCATGGCCATGGTGCTTTCCTGCCCCATCGCCTCAAGCACATGATCATGGCACCTTGCTGCAACACCACCCTGGGCCCATGACCATGGCACTTTCCTGCAACATCACGCCACGCCCACGGCCCGGCCGCATACCTGCCGTCGTGCCAGCCTGCTGTCGATGAACGGCAGCGACTATGCTTGCCGGTTCTCCCGACGGGGAGAGCGTGTCGGGGACGTGTTCGTCAACCCCCTTTTTTGCCCAGCCCAGTCGTCGGCGTACCGCATGACTGCACTGCGGCGGTCCGTCCACGCTCCCCCATTTTTTTGTCCGCTTCCGCCCTTTCCGGCCATTCCAGTCCCTTCCCGCCGCACCATCCCCTGTCTCCCCCGTTTGTCGTGATCATGCCGTCTGCCAGCCCCCCATCCACCGCCGCTTCACCCCGTATCCTGCTGTGGCTGGTGGCCGTGGGGTTCTTCATGCAGACACTGGACGGCACCATCGTCAACACGGCGCTGCCCGCCATGGCCACCAGCCTGGGCGAAAGCCCGCTGCGCATGCAGGCCGTGGTGGTGGCCTACATGCTCACCATGGCCTCGCTGATCCCGGCCAGCGGCTGGCTGGCCGACCGCTTCGGCACGCAGCGGGTGTTCTTCTGGGCCATCGTGCTGTTCACGGCAGGGTCGGCGGCCTGTGCCATGGCCACCGATCTGGATGAGCTGATCCTCGCCCGCATCCTGCAGGGCGCAGGCGCCGCCATGCTGCTGCCCGTGGGCCGGCTGGTCATCCTGCAGCATTTCCCGCGCGAACAGCTGCTGCCGGCCATGAGTTTCGTGGCCATTCCGGGACTGATCGGACCGCTGATCGGCCCCACGCTGGGCGGCTGGCTGGTGGAGAGCGCCTCGTGGCACTGGATCTTCCTGATCAACCTGCCCGTGGGGCTGGTGGGCGCACTGGCCACGACCCGCTTCATGCCCAACATCCGGCGCGCCGATACCGGCCGCTTCGATCTGGCCGGCTATGCCATGCTGGTGCTGGCCATGGTGGCGCTGTCGCTGGCGCTGGATGGGCTGGGCGGCCTGGGCTGGGCCAGTGCGCTGGTGGTTCTGCTGATGATCGCCGGCATGGCCGCCCTGACGGCCTACTGGCTGCACGCGCTGCGCCATCCGGCCCCGATCTTCCCGACGGCGCTGTTTGCCATTTCCAGCTACCGGGTCGGCGTGCTGGGCAACCTGTTCGCACGGATCGGCTCGGGCGCCATGCCCTATCTGCTGCCGCTGCTCCTGCAGCTGGCCATGGATTTTTCGCCGGCCGAGGCCGGCATGCTGCTGCTGCCGGTCACGCTGGCCAGCATCGGCGCCAAGCGGGCCGTGCCGGACATCATCCACCGGCACGGCTACCGGCGGGTGCTGATCGTCAACACGCTGCTGCTGGGGGTCATCGTGGCCTCCTTTGCGCTGATGGCGCCCGACCAGCCACTGTGGCTGCGCACCACGCATCTGGCGCTTTTCGGGGCCGTCAGTTCAACCCAGTTCACGGCCATGAACACGGTGACGCTGAAGGATCTGGACACCGAACTGGCGGCCAGCGGCAACAGCCTGTTCTCGATGGTGCAGATGCTGGGGCTGAGCCTGGGCATCACCTGCGCCTCCGCCCTGCTGCACGCCTTCAACAGCTGGTTCGGCCCCGGGCTGGCCAGCGCAGCCAGTGCCGGCCAGCTGCCCGCCTTCCGGGCAGCCTTCGTGGCCATCGGCCTGATGACCGTCGGCGCGGCCGCTGTGTTCTGGCAGCTGAAGGACGACCGGCCGGTGCAGGGATGAGGCGCCCAAGGCCCCTGCCATTCCTGTGCACCGACCGGATGGGTGGTTGAGCAGCGCTGAAGACCGGGCAGACAGACACCGGCCGGGCGGAGGCGTCCACCGGAAGAAGCAGGAAGCAGGGAAAAACAGTCCCAGACGGATACGTGTCGCACAAAGCACGGCCGGTACGAGGCGGATCTGTCCTGAACGCGTAAGCGCGTGTGATGGACTCAACGCCCCACCAGCACCCCGGCCGGATCGAAGGCCGCGCGCACCTGGCCAAACGCCTCCCGCAGTGCCGGCGTCCAGCGGGGTGGCTGCACATCGGCCAGCACGGCCGCCACCTGCTGTTGGCTGGCCATCACGCCCGCCCCTTTCGGGGAACCACCCGGATACCCCAGACGCAGTTGCAGCTCTCCCGACGCCAGCTGTCCCCGCCATCGCACAGCCAGTCCCAGCGACGCCAGCCGTTCCGACACGGCCGCCACCCGGTCCACCATGACGGCCGGATCCTGCGGCCACAGGCGCCAGATCTGTCCGGCCAGCGGCGCGCCATCGGACCGCTGCACATCATCCGGCCGTACCACACCATCCAGCCGCAGCACACCATCCAGTCGTGCCACACCATCCTGCCCTGGCGCCCCCTCCAGCCCTGATGCACCAGCAGGCAACGGTACGCCACCGGGAAAGGGAGTACCCTGCAAAGGCGCACCGTAGACCCACGCCGGCTGCGGCATCACCAGCTCGCCCAGCAGCTGCCGCCAGATGGGCGTGGCGTCTGGTGTCGCACGCACGCCAGCTGCCGTGCCGCCTGTCGTGTCCCCCGCCAGCACCAGCCCGCCAGCAGCCCGCCGGGCATACCCGGACAGTTCCTGCGCCAGCCGCCGGTGCGCTGCCTGCACGGCCGCATCGGTGTCCCCCGAAAAACGCGCCAGCAGGCCGGTCGCCGCAGCGGGCCAGTCACCAGCCGGCATCACGTCGCCCTGCCACTGAGCCGGAGGGACCATGGCACCCTTCATCCCCTCTACGTGCACGGCTCTGTCAGGCACGGCGGCACCCTGCGCACCGCTGGCCAGGCCCGGCACCATCCCACGCCGTACGGTTTCTCCCGACGCCACGCCGGCGGCCTTCACCAGCGCCCGGTCATCTGCGTGGCGTGAGGTGGCCAGGCGCGACAGGTCCGTCCGGTCCAGCAGCAGCAGGGCCGAAGGCCACGAGGCATCGCCCCGATCATCACCCGGATCATCGCCCTGATGCGCCCCGCCCCCGGGCCCCCTGCCAGCAGAAGGCACGGCCTGCAGCCACGGTGCCACCCGCGCCAGCGCGGTCCCGGCCGACGGAAACACGAACAGTGCCCAGCGGGACACCGCCGGGCGCCGCCGCAGACGCAGGTGCAGACTGGCCGACCAGGCCAGCGTTCCCGCGGAGCCGGCGAGCAGATGGGCCAGATTGACCGAACCATCCGGGGTATAGGGACGTGAGGGACGGGGATGAAAGGCATCGAGCAGATAGCCATCCGGCACCCGCATGCCGGCCGGCCAGTGCTGGTGGATATCGGTCGCCACCTGCGCCGCCACGCCAAACAGCCCGGACACCAGCTGCCCGGCCCGGCCACTGGTCAGGGCCACCCGGGAACGCTCGCCGAACGGCCCGAAGCGCTGCACCGTGCCGTCATCGAGCACGGCATCGATGGCCAGCAGCCGGTCGGCCATCGTGCCCCAGGCCGGGGTGGCCGCTGCCGCGTCCAGTCCGGCCAGCCCGCCCACCGTCACGTCGGCAGCGGTATCGGTCTCAAAGGGCAGCCACCAGCCATGCGGGGCCAGCAGGCGATTGATGTCGGCCAGGCGTACCCCCGGCTGCAGTTCGATCAGGCCACGGGCGGCGTCGAAATGAGCCGCGCGGGTCAGATGTGCCGAGGGGTCGATCCACAGGCCTGGTACACCCGACAGGGAGGCCACAGGGGCTGAAGGGTCCGAAGGTTCTGCCATGACAGACAGGGCAGAAGGAGGGACCGAAGGAGACCCAGGGGCCGGATGGACCGTACCGGGCATGCCGGCGACACAGGCGCCACCTGCCCTGTGCCGGCCGGGCGCCCCTGCCCCCATGTACACGGGCACGGCCAGCTCGCGGGCCATTGCCAGCGCAGCCGGAACATCGGACGAATCCACCGGCAGCAGCCTGGCCATACCGGCCACCAGCTGCACCTCGCCCCGCACCTGCCGGCGCAGGCGCTGCACCAGACGCGCCAGCCGTTCCTGGCGTGCAGCGGAGGGGGTGTTTTCCGTCAAGGGTTCAGCGTGAGGCGTTGAGAAACACTCAGAGATCGACCGGCTCGCGGCCACCGCGGTCAGCCTGCGAGGCCGTTGCCTGCGAGGTGGCGCCATTGCGCGCGGCCACCGAAACCGACACGAACTCGTCACGCCGGCTCAGTACCTTGTTGCCGTAGCCGCCGTCGTGCGACAGGCGGGCAGCGCCCACATAGGCTTTCAGCGCGCGGCGCTCGCTACCGCCGTAGCGCTTCAGGTAGTCGGACAGGATGCTGCTGCCCACCAGAATGTTGACCTTCGGCTCCCACACGGTTTTCGTGCTGCCATAGGGCTTGAAACGCTTCCTGTGCACACGGGTGTGCACCTGCATCAGGCCCTGGGCTCCCACCCGGCTCTCGGCCCGCGGGTTGAAGCTGGACTCGGTGGCCATGATGGCCAGGATCAGGTAGGGGTCGATGTTGTAGACCCGGCCGGCCTGACGGGCATAGCTGGCGTACTGCTCGATGGAGCTTTCCTGCACCCGGAACTTGCGCGAGATGTGCTGCACCACGCCCCGTTCGGCACGGGTCAGGCGGATGGCGCCGGCACCGCGCGTGGTGGCGCGGTCGGTGGCGGTGATCTTGCGGATGCCGCCGCGCGAACCCGTACCAATGCTGGCCGGCCGGCGGCTGCGCTGGGCCCGGACGGCGCGATCCGTACGGGATGCACGGGCCGACGGTGCAGCGGCCTCACGGGCGCCGGCCCCGGCCGAGGCACGGTTGGCGGTACGTGGCGCCACCGTACGCCGGGTCTGACCGGCCGCGGCCATCAGGGTTGCTCCCGCTCTGCTGCCAGCACGGGCGGCCGTGCCATCGACCACACGGTCTGCGCTCCGTCCCGGCCGGGCCTGCTGCACCGGCGCCTGCGACCGGACCGCGGCCGGCAGGACCGTGCCTTCATCGGCACGCGACAGCGGCTGGGTGCGCTCGACCACCGGCGCCGCTCCGGCTGCATCGGCACAGGCCGGCATGCCACCGAACACCAGGGCAGTGCCGGCAACCATGGCCAGCCACAGGCGGCCGGCCAGGGAACGGCCCGACACGCTGCTGGCGGACGGACAGTGCCCGGCACGGGCAGTGTGGGCAACAGGGGCAGACGGCAAAGCTGGCATGACGGGAAGGCTCCTGGAGTCAGATGGCACTGCATGGACAGGATGGGCACGCGGACGGGCAGCAGACAGGCGGCGCCCCAAAGCCAGAAAATAGGCGCCCTCCCCAACCGGCAGGGCCGGTCGATGCCGGGCCGGCGCGCGCCAACGCACCCCGGCCACCGGCACTGCTGCACTCCGCAGACGGCAGACCCCAGCCGCCCGGCGGTCAAGTCTGCCTTGTAAAATGCAACAATTTCACAACAAGCACTGCGCATTTTATCAGCATTTTCGCTGCCGACGCGCAGCACACGTGCGGTTTCACCTTGCATCTCACCGGAACTGACGATCACGCCCGCTTCCGGCACCCACCCGATGAACGGCCGGCGCGCCACATCCAGCGCCCATCGTCACAGCGTGACACAATGCGTAGTTGGCGGCGTCTGCCTCCTGCCCATGGCCGACCGCTGCAGCACGACGCAGAATGCCAACAGGGCCGCGCCGGATGCAGCCTTTCCGTCACACCGGCCCGTCGGGTCCCCGCCACAGACCGTGCCGGACTGGCCGGTGCCGCACCTGTTCATCAGGGTTTTCCCTGATGAGGCAGTATCTGCGTACGTGGCCACCCGCCTGCCCGGCATGTGATTCAGGTCCCTGCCGGCCCCGAACATACGCCGCCGCACCCCGTCCGTCCCCAGCCGAACCACCCTGCTTCCCATGTCCCTGCGCTACACCGACCTCCGCGAATTCATCCAGGACCTCGAAGGCCGCGGCCAGCTGCGCCGCATCGGCGTCCCCGTCTCACCCCGGCTGGAAATGACCGAGATCTCCGACCGCGTCCTGCGCGCCGGTGGTCCCGCCCTGCTGTTCGAACAGCCGGCCGACGGTACGCACCGCTGGAAGTTCCCCGTGCTCACCAACCTGTTCGGCACCCCCGAACGCGTCGCCCTCGGCATGGGCGAGGAGTCCACCACCGCCCTGCGCGAGGTCGGCAGGCTGCTGGCCTACCTGAAGGAGCCCGAGCCGCCACGCGGCCTGAAGGACGCCTGGGACAAGTTTCCCGTCCTGCGCCAGGTCATGAACATGGCGCCGAAGATCGGCAGCAGCGGCCCCTGCCAGGATGTCGTCATCGAAGGCAGCAACGTCGATCTCACCACCCTGCCCATCCAGCACTGCTGGCCGGGCGATGCGGCCCCGCTGATCACCTGGGGGCTGGTCGTCACGCGCGGCCCGGGCAAGCCGCGACAGAACCTCGGCATCTACCGCCAGCAGCTCATCGGCCGCAACCAGACCATCATGCGCTGGCTGGCCCACCGCGGCGGCGCGCTGGACTTTCTCGAGTTCCGCAGGAAGTTCCCCGGGCAGCCCTTCCCCCTGGCCACCGTGCTGGGGGCCGATCCGGCCACCATCCTCGGTGCCGTCACCCCCGTGCCCGATACGCTGTCCGAATACCAGTTTGCCGGCCTGCTGCGTGGCGCCCGTACGGAACTCGTCAAGGTGCCCGGCACCGAACTGAACGTGCCCGCCACCGCGGAAATGGTGCTGGAAGGCCACCTGATGCCCGACCCCGACGGCGAAAAGACCCTGGCGCACGCCCGCCGCCTGGGCTGGCAGGGGCCGTTGCCCCCGGCCGCCCTGACCGGCTACGAAATGGCTCTCGAAGGCCCCTACGGCGACCACACCGGCTACTACAACGAGCAGGACTGGTTCCCTGTCTTCACCGTGAACCGCCTCACCCACCGTCGCAACGCCCTCTACCATTCCACCTACACCGGCAAGCCGCCCGACGAACCGGCCGTGCTCGGCGTGGCGCTCAACGAGGTGTTCGTACCGCTGCTCACCCGGCAGTTCCCCGAGATCACCGACTTCTATCTGCCCCCCGAAGGCTGCTCCTACCGGCTGGCCGTCGTCTCCATGAAGAAGGCCTATGCCGGCCATGCCAAGCGTGTCATGTTCGGCATCTGGAGCTTCCTGCGACAGTTCATGTACACAAAATTCATCATCGTCGTCGATGATGACATCGACATCCGCAACTGGCAGGAAGTCATCTGGGCCATGACCACCCGCGTCGACCCGGCACGCGACCTGACCCTGGTCGAGAACACCCCCATCGACTACCTCGACTTCGCCTCCCCCGTCAGCGGCCTCGGTTCGAAAATGGGCATCGACGCCACCAACAAGTGGCCCGGCGAGACCACCCGCGAGTGGGGCACGCCCATCGTCATGCCCGACCAGGTGAAAGCCCGGGTCGATGCGCTGTGGAAAGATCTGGGTCTCTGAGCTGCATCACTCCCCTTGGGCGGCAACGTTCCCTATCTTTCTGTGGCCAGATCCCGGACGGCCGGGAACTTCCGGGCCCGCGCAGCCTCTGCGGGCCGTAGTCGGGCCTAGTCCCTGGAATGTCCCGGGAACCCTGGAGCGTGTCATGGACTCATTCATCCCCACCCCCTGGATCTACCGACTGAAAGGATCCTGCAGCACGTCGCCCCCTTTTCAGCCAGTTTTCCCGCCAAACCCGCATCCACCCCCCGGATACTGATCGGCCAGAGCCACGCCCTTTGTTATAAACTGACAAATCAAAACATTTCGACAAGGCCCCCTCGATGCCGACGCCTGCCTGCAACATGGGCAGGTTCTGCGATTTCCTCGCAGATCCGGCACCGGAGCCCCCAATGGAGCGCTGCGGCCCAACCATCCGGCCTGTCCATCGGGCCAGACCGGCAAGACCGCCACCGCGACCCTGACACGTTTCGAGGAGAACCATCCCATGCTGCGCGCAGCCCCCCCGCACGCACCCGCCAGACCCGGCCAGCACGGCACCCCCGTCACCGGCCCCCGTCCGCACCGCCGCCACGGCCTGCGGCCTGCCACCCCGCTGGCCGCCCTGCTGGCCCTCACCCTGAGCGCCTGCAGCCTCACCACCACCGGCCCGCTCAGCAAGGAGCAGACCGACCGGCTGGCCTCGCCCGACATCGCCATTCGCAGCGCCCAGCTCACCCAGGCCGCTGCCGCCCGCTACGACGCCCAGATGGATGTCTTTCATCCCGTGGTAGCCAAACGCGGCATGGTGGCCAGCGAACAGGCGCTGGCCAGTGAAGTCGGCGTCGACATCCTCAAGGCCGGCGGCAACGCCATCGATGCCGCCGTGGCCGTCGGCTTCGCGCTGGCCGTCGTTCTGCCCAATGCCGGCAACATCGGCGGTGGCGGCTTCATGATGGTGCACGACGCCCGCAGCGGTGAATATGTCGCCCTCGACTTCCGTGAAACCGCCCCTGCCGCCGCCACCAAAACGGTCTTTCAGGACAAGAAGGGCAACGTCATCGACGGCAAATCGCTCTACACCCACGCAGCCGTGGGCGTTCCGGGCACCGTCGCCGGCCTGACCCACGCCCAGAAGAAATGGGGCCGCCTGCCGCTCACGCGCGTGATGGCCCCCGCCATCACCCTGGCCGAGAAGGGCTTCACCATCACCGCCCCGCTGGCCGCCAAGCTCAAAACCGAGCGCGAAACCCTCGGCAAATGGCCGTCTTCCCGCGCCATCTTCTGGAGAAACGGCGCCCCCCTCAAGGCCGGTGACAAACTGGTCCAGAAAGACCTGGCCGCCAGCCTCAAGCTCATCGCCGCCGAGGGCCCCGATGCCTTCTACAAGGGCCCCATTGCCAGAAAGATCGTGGCCGACAGCCAGCGCCATCACGGCCTGATCACCGCTGCTGACCTGGCCGGCTACAAGGCCGTCGAGCGTACCCCCATCCGGGGCAGCTATCGCCAGTTCGAAGTGGTCACCATGCCGCCCCCGTCGTCCGGCGGCGTCCACCTCGTCCAGATGCTCAACATCATGGATGGCTGGCCCATCGGCACCTGGGGCCAGAACAGCGCCCAGACCGTCCACCACATGGCCGAAGCCATGAAACTAGCCTACGCCGACCGGGCGGAATACCTGGGTGACCCCGACTTCGTGCAGGTTCCCGTGACCGGGCTGACCTCGCGCAAATACGCCGCCCTGCTGCGCGGCCAGATCGACCCCGCCCAGGCCAAACCGGCGAAGGACATCAAGCCCGGCAAACCCCAGCCCTACGAAAGCGACCAGACCACCCACTACTCGGTCATGGATGCCAAAGGCAACGCCGTGGCCGTCACCTACACGCTGAACACCAACTTCGGCACCGGCATCGTCGCCCCGGGCACCGGCATCCTGCTCAACAACGAAATGGATGACTTCTCCGTCAAGCCGGGCGTGCCCAACGCCTACGGCCTGGTCGGCGGTGAAGCCAATGCCGTCGGCCCGCGCAAACGGCCACTCTCGTCCATGACCCCCACCTTCGTGCTCAGGAAGGGCAAGCCCTGGCTGGTCACCGGCACCCCGGGCGGCGCGCGCATCATCACCACCGTGCTGGAAACCGTCAGCAATGCCGTCGACCACGGCATGAACCCGGCCGAAGCCGCAGCCGCCCCACGCTTCCATCACCAGTGGACGCCCGATGAACTGCGCGTCGAGCGCGGTTTCCCCGTCGACACCATCGAACTGCTGAAGCAGCGAGGCCACAACGTCGTCGAAAAAGCCGCCATGGGCCGCTCCCAGACCATCCAGGCCGAGCAGGGCGAACTCTGGGGCTACTCCGACCCGCGCAACCCGGACGGCCTGACCGTCGGGTACTGAGGCTGCAGGTTCCAGATGAAACGAACGCCCAAACCCAGCCCCCTCACCCGCGAATTTCTGCAGAGCGGCGACTACATCCGCTCCTTTGCAAAGATTCCCGGCCAGTGGTGGACGCGCGAACAGCTCGAAGCATCGCTGGACCACATGCTGGCCCAGCGCCCCGACCCCTTCGCACCGGTCTGGATCTTCGCCTACGGCTCCCTCATCTGGAACCCGCTCATCCACACCGCCGAACAGCAGCAGGCCACCCTGCGTGGCTGGCACCGCAGCTTCTGCATGAAGCTCACGGCCGGGCGCGGCACCCCCGAACAGCCCGGCCGCATGCTGGCCCTGGCCCGCGGCCGCGAGATGAGCGCCACCACCGGCATCGCCTTCCGGCTGCGCGAGGAGGAACTGCGCGAAGAGCTGCTGATCGTCTGGATGCGGGAGATGATCGGCGGCACCTATCTCCCCCTCTGGCAGGATGTCCGCCTGGCCGACGGCCGGCTCGTGCAGTCCATCGTCTTCGTCATGACGCCGGCCCAGCCCTGGTACGAGACCGACACCTCGGTGGCCACCGTCGCCCCCATCATCGCCAACGCCACCGGCCACCTCGGGCACAACATCGACTACCTGCTCGAACTGGACGATGCCCTGGCCAGCCAGCACATCCACGACCCCTACATCAGCGACCTGATCGCCGCCGTACGGGCGTATGGGTCGGATATCTGAGTCTGCACTTCATCGAAACCTACCTCACACTGACCGCCGAAGAGTGGCGGCTCTACGAACAGCTCTACCCCACGGAGAACAGAAAGATGGGCGCATTCACGCAACGCTGGCTGGAACAGGGCCGGCAGGAAGGCATTCGGCAAGGAGTCCAGCAGGGCATCCTGCAGGGCCGGGAAAGTGGCCGGAAAGAAGGTATCCAGCTGGGTGAAGAACGCGGTCGCCAGGAAGGCATCCAGCTGGGAGCCGAGCGCACCCAGCGCAGGATACTGGCCAAGCTGCTGGTCAGCCGCTTCGGCCCTCTGGATACAGCCACCGAACAGCGGCTGCAGCAGGCCAGCCTGGAACAGATGGACCGCTGGACTGATCAGGCACTCACGGCGCAAAGGCTGGATGAGGTGTTCCGGCTGCAGTGAAACCTGCCGTCATCGGTTACACGCAGGAGGCCGGGCTGCAATCCCACGCACGGTGGAAGAGACCATGCATGACCGGAGGACGAAGCACGGGAAATATCCAGCAGGCACCTTCCCCTCAGCCCTCTTCCGTCAGTGTCGTCAGCCCGGCGAAGCTTTCGTAAAAGACCGTCAGCCTGTCCAGCACCGGGCGTTTCTTCCGGAAACAATGCTCTTCCGCGGCGTCCGGGCATTGTCACTCAGGCCAGCTTCACCGCCTCCACCCGTTTCACAACCCCAGCCGCCCCCACCCGCCGCGACCGCCGCCACTGCCGCAGCCCATCCCAGGCCAGCAGCATCAGCGCCGCCCAGATCGGCCCATAAGTCCACCACGCCCCCGCGCTCACCGGCGCATCCAGCACCAGTACCGCGGCCAGAAACAGCAGTACCGGCTCCGTATAGCTGAGCAGCGCAAACAGCCCGAAGGGCAGCAGCAGCCCGGCGCGCAGATGCGCCACCATGCCCACCGAACTCACCAGCCCCAGCGCCGGCAGCAGCAGCCAGTAACGCGGCTCGTCGCGCACCACGGCCAGCGCGTCGCCGTGCACCATCAGGTACACCAGCATCACCGGCACCGTCAGGCACAGGTCCAGCGTCAGCCCCGGCAGCGCCGGAATGCCCATCACGCGGCGGCTCAGATAATAGGGCGGGAACAGCACGCACACCCACAGCGAGGCCCAGGAGAAACTGCGCGTGGCCCATACCTCGTGCGCCACCCCCAGCACGGCCAGCCCCAGGGCCAGCAGCTGGCGGCGGTTGAGCCGTTCCTTCAGCCATACCCGGGCCGCCAGCGCCATGCCCAGCGGATACAGAAAGTACCCGATGGCCACATTCACGCCCTCGCCGTTGACCGGCCCCCACATGAACAGCCACTGCTGGCTGGCCACGATCAGCGTGCCCGCCAGAAACACCCCCCAGCGCCGCACGCCGTGCCCCAGCTGCTGCCGCACCAGATGGTCCAGTGCCCCCAACCCCGCCTGCGAGCCCCCCAGCAACAGCAGCAGCGCCGCCAGCATCACCATCACCCGCAGCGCAAACACATCCGTCCCGCTGACCGGTGCCATCCAGTGACTGAACAGATACAGCACACCGAACAGTACCTGCGACAGCATGCACAGCCCCACACCCCGGGCAAACGGACTCATTGCCAATCCTTCACGGGGTGATTCACACCCCAATCATGACGTACCAACTATACCGCTTTACCCATGCCGGTACACCCACCGCAGCAGCTCGTCCTGCGCATGCAGGGCACGCTCGGCCGGGTACTTCCCGTTGATCATCAGCGACAGCGCATAGCGCCGCCCCGACGCTGCCGTCACGTAGCCGGCAATGGCCCGTACCTCCTGCAGCGTGCCGGTCTTGATCTGCGCCTGCCCCGCCACCGGATCCAGCCGCAGCCGCGTCTTCATCGTGCCGTCGATGCCCACCACCGGCAGCGACTGCTCGAACCACCGGGCCTGCGGGCTCTGGGCTGCCCGGGCCAGCAGCACCACCATGTCACCGGCCGAGATGCGCGCCTGCCGCGACAGGCCCGAACCATTCTCCATCGTCAGCGAGGCCATCGGCATGCCCTGCGACCGGTACCAGCCGTGCAGCCACTGTCCCGCCACCTCGGGCGCCAGCGCGCCCTGTCCCTTCGCCGCCGCCATCTCCAGCAGCAGCATCCGGGTCATCACGTTGTTGCTGAACTTGTTGATCTGGTGCACCACCTCGCCCAGGTCCAGCGACGACTGCCATGCATACAGCGGCCGCGCACGCTTCGCCGCGCCCGGTTCGATCCGTGTCCGGCCAAGGAACTGGCCACCCATGTTCTTCCAGGCCGCCTTGAAGATGCCGTGCACGAACTGCTGGTGATCCAGCATGGCCGCATAGAACTGCAGCGGCCCGCAGGCCCTGACCTGCGTCCCGTTCACCGCCACCTGCGGCCGGCCGGCCGGTGTGGCCCCGTCGGCCACCGACACCCGCGTCGCCCCGCCACGGCACCGGCCCCTGAGCACCTTCACGTCATAGCGCAGCTGCACATCGGCCAGCGGCGGATCCAGCACCAGCTGTTTAGACTTCGGATCCACCACCAGTTTGCTGGCCTTGAAGTTGGTCAGCGCCGCCCATGGCCGCACGTTGTAGGCCTGCGAGGCATCACCATCGAACGCACTCCCATAGGCCGGTCCCACCGCGAAGCGGCTGTCGTCGATCACCAGATTGCCGCGAATCGTCGTCAGCCCCTGCGCCCGCAGATCGGCCATCAGCGCGTGCAGGTCCTCGATCACCAGGTGCGGATCCCCCCCGCCCTGCATGACCAGATCACCCTGCAGCACCCCATTTCTGATCGGTCCGGTAGTGTAGAAGCGCGTCGTCCAGCGGTAGTCCGGCCCCAGCATCGACAGGGCTGCATAGGTCGTCACCAGCTTCATCGTGGAAGCCGGGTTGAACGGCCGTCCCGACTGGTGCGCCACCTTCAGCAACGGCGTGCCACCGAAACGCGCCCCCGCAGCCACTTCTCCCGCCGCAGCCACTGCCTCGGCGCCGTTGAGCCCCAGCGGTACCACTGCCAGCCCGAAATCCTCTTCGGCAATGCCCGCCTGGCGCAGCCGCTCCACCACCAGCGCGCTCATCGCCGCTTCCGAGATCGGCGCAGGTTCTCCCGTATCGGTACGCGGCCATTCCAGCATGGCCAGCCGGGCAGGACCCGATCCCCCCTTCACCACCCCGAACGCAGGCGACACCATGCCCGCAGCCAGCAGCACCCCCGCCACCAGCACCCCGCGTTTCACGCGCCGCTTCGCCCTCTGCCCACGCATCCTTCTCTGCCCCAGCTGCTTCGAAAGAAGGCATCTTGCGCCCGGCCCCGCTGTCGCAGCAGCCCCACAGGACGAACGAACCGCCCGCCCCGACGAATCGCCCGCCCGAACCGCTGCCCCGCAGTCCGGGCGCAACAACCCTTGCAGATCCGGGTAGTTGCCCCATCCCCCTTGCATCCCCCTTGTCGCCTTGTCTATCATTGCGCGTTAGCACTCTCGACCCGGGAGTGCCAATACGGACCCAACGGGTCCACCCCGAACCCGAAAAATTTTTTTGCGTTCCACCCTTGTCTTTGTGCTGGCTGTCCCCAGTTTCGATGACATCCCTGTCCTGGCCCGGTCTCACCGGGCGGGAAGGCGCGGCGCCCCCGCTGCCGCTGCCCCCTTCCGGATGCCCCCGTGCGTCCGGATTCGGGCCTTCCGCATCCGCCCGGCTCTGTCCCGGGCGTTTCCGGATGCCCGGCCAGCGGTCCGTCGCCCGTCTCCCGGGGACATCCAACCATTCCCTTTCACCCTTGTTCAGGAGCGAACTGAATGAAACTGCGCCCTCTGCATGACCGTGTCATCATCAAGCGCCTCGACAACGAGCGCAAAACCGCCTCCGGCATCGTGCTGCCGGAAAATGCCGCCGAAAAACCCGACCAGGGTGAAGTCCTGGCCGTGGGCGACGGCAAGATCGCCGACGATGGCAAGGTTCGTCCGCTGGCCGTGAAGGTCGGCGACAAGGTGCTCTTCGGCAAATACTCCGGCCAGACCGTCAAGGTCGACGGCGAAGAGCTGCTGGTCATGCGCGAAGAAGACATCATGGCCGTGGTGCAGTAAGCACCGCCGCATCACCCGGGCGCCCGCACATGGTGCCCCGCGCTGCAGCCCACCGCCTGCAGTCCCCCATCTGAAGCGCTGATCCCCCGACGGCAATGGCCCCGGCAAGGTTCCCATCCGGACACCAGCCCTTGGCCGGCCTTCCCGGTCAGCCTTCCCACCGGAACCGCATCACGCGGTTCCCCTGAACATATTCTGGAGTTTCAACAACATGGCAGCAAAAACAGTCAATTTCGGCGACGAAGCCCGCGCCAAGCTGGTTGAAGGCGTCAACATCCTGGCCAACGCCGTCAAGGTCACCCTCGGTCCCAAGGGCCGCAACGTCGTGCTGGAGCGTTCCTTCGGCGCCCCCACCGTCACCAAGGACGGTGTGTCCGTGGCCAAGGAAGTCGAACTGAAGGACAAGCAGGCCAACATGGGTGCCCAGCTGGTCAAGGAAGTGGCCTCGCGCACCAGCGACAACGCCGGTGACGGCACCACCACCGCCACCGTGCTGGCCCAGGCCATCGTCCGCGAAGGCATGAAGTACGTGGCCGCCGGCATGAACCCGATGGACCTCAAGCGTGGCATCGACAAGGCCGTCGCCGCCCTGATCGAGCAGCTCAAGAAGCAGTCCAAACCCACCACCACCAGCAAGGAAATCGCCCAGGTCGGCACCATCTCGGCCAACAGCGATGAAGAAATCGGCCAGATCATCGCCGACGCCATGGAAAAAGTGGGCAAGGAAGGCGTGATCACCGTCGAAGACGGCAAATCGCTGAACAACGAGCTGGATGTCGTCGAGGGCATGCAGTTCGACCGCGGCTACCTGTCGCCCTACTTCATCAACAACCCGGACCGCCAGGTGGCCGTTCTGGAAAACCCGTTCATCCTGCTGTGCGACAAGAAGATCAGCAACATCCGTGATCTGCTGCCGGTGCTGGAACAGGTTGCCAAGGCTGGCCGTCCGCTGCTGATCGTGGCCGAGGACATCGAGGGCGAGGCCCTGGCCACCCTGGTCGTCAACAACATCCGCGGCATCCTGAAGACCGTCGCCGTCAAGGCTCCGGGCTTCGGTGACCGTCGCAAGGCCATGCTGGAAGACATGGCCATCCTGACCGGCGGCGTCGTCATCTCGGAAGAGACCGGCATGTCGCTGGAAAAAGCCACCATCGAAGAGCTGGGCAGCGCTGCCCGCGTCGAAGTGGCCAAGGAAAACACCACCATCATCGACGGCTCCGGCGATGCCAAGGCCATCGAGAACCGCGTCAAGGCCATCCGTGCCCAGATCGAGGAAGCCACCAGCGACTATGACCGCGAGAAGCTGCAGGAGCGTGTCGCCAAGCTGGCCGGTGGTGTGGCCGTGATCCGCGTCGGTGCTGCCACCGAAGTGGAAATGAAAGAGAAGAAAGCCCGCGTCGAAGACGCGCTGCACGCCACCCGTGCCGCCGTCGAAGAAGGCGTGGTGCCCGGCGGTGGCGTGGCCCTGCTGCGTGCCAAGTCGGCTGCCAAGATCGAAGGCTCCAACGCCGACCAGGAAGCCGGCATCAAGATCGTTCTGCGCGCCGTCGAAGAGCCGCTGCGCCAGATCGTCACCAACGCCGGTGAAGAAGCCAGCGTCATCGTCGCCAAGGTTGCCGAAGGCAAGGGCAACTTCGGCTACAACGCCGCCAACGGCGAATACGGCGATCTGGTCGCCATGGGCGTGGTCGACCCCACCAAGGTCACCCGCACCGCGCTGCAGAACGCTGCCTCCATCGCCGGCCTGCTGCTGACCACCGACGCCCTGATCTCCGAAGCACCGGAAGACAAGCCGGCTGCCGGTGGTATGGCTGGCATGGGCGGTATGGGTGGCATGGGCGGCATGGGCATGGACATGTAAGTCCTTCCCTGCCAGTCCTCACGGGCGCCCTGCGGGGCGTCCGCCGAACCCAGGCACAGAAAGGCCGCGTACGGGCAACCGTCGCGGCCTTTCTGTTGTCCTGACGCCGCCTGTCATGGGAAACATCCCTTCCCCATGACAGGTGGGTTTCATCGTCCGGTCCGTCGACAAACGGACCCTTGCGTCAGTCACCGACCTTAAGCACGCCACCGCGGCCCAGGCCGCCCTTGACCTGCTGCGCCTTGTACTCGCGCAGCGAGATCACCATGTTGTTGTAGGCGTCCATGAAGGCAGCCACCGTGGCCTTGCCCTCCGGCGTGCGCGAAAAGCCCGCCAGACCACCGGCCATGCTGCCACCCAGCGCGCCAAAGGCAGCCCCATAGTTCGACGCCGTGGCATTGCCCTCGGAGGCCGAGATCTGCACGCCCGAACGGATGTCATACAGCGACAGCGTCACCACCGACACCTTCTGTTCCACCGAACCTGCCAGCGCACCGGCCAGCGGCGAGAAAATGCCCACCAGACCACCGGCCACCTTGCCAGTGGAATCGTTGTCGATGATGATCGACGGTTCCATCAGGTAGTCGGCCGCCACGCGCTGGCCCTTCTGCTGTTTGGAACCGGCACGGAACTCGCCCGAATTGCGCTGTCTGTCCGTAATGGCTGCAATCTTGGCTTCGGTGCGGCTGTTGCCGATGGAGGTAATGACGAAGCAGTTCGACTGCTGCACGGCCAGGCGCAGCAGCGGTTCGATCGTCGTGACCTTGGTGGCTTCGCCAAAGGCCGAGTACCAGTCCTTATCCCGGCCATCATCCATGGCGATGGTGCCCAACGGTGCCTGGCAGCGCTCCAGCGAGGCATTGGCATTGGTGCTGGAACTGCCGGCCGCGCCCCCGCGGGAATCACTGGGGCTGTTACCCTTGGTGACCGAACCGCCTAGCATGTTGCCCGCCGCTGCACATCCGGCCAGTGCCGTCATGGAAGCCAGAACCAGTGCACCCCGCACAAATTTCTTCGTCAACATCGGAATAATCCTTATCAGATCAATCTAAAACATCAGCATCGCAGGGCAACCCGTACCCTCCGGCACGGCTGTCCTGCGGCAGAAACGCCGGAAGCAGGCGCTGCACCCCGGCATGCCCAGCACCTCCAGCACCTGCTTCCCCGAAGAACGGCCGTTCTCCGTGACGGCCGGTGACCTGCGCCACCTGCCGGAAATCCGCTTTGCCCGCCCAGTATCCAGAGCCCGCCCCAAGAGCCTGCCACAGCCTTTCATCACAGCCATCCGGCCCTGCGACCGGCGGGATGCGCCAGCGGGCAGGCGGCCCCGGCGCATCCCACCCACTGCTCAGTAGTACAGCCAACTGCCGGCCGACCAATACGTGTAGTAGTGGTAGGCATTCCACCAGTAGCCCAGCCACAACGCGCGGTGGGCATCTACCCAGCGCCGCCAGGCAATGTCATCAGCCTTGGCCTTCTGGGCCTCGGCCAGCAGTCTGGTTGCTTCGGCGTCACCCTTGCCGGCAGCGGCCGACAGCCAGGATTCGGCCTCTGCCGGATCGGCACCCATTTCCTCGACACCGCTCAGATAGAAGCGGCCCAGGGCCACCTGCGCCTTCGTGTTGCCGCGTTCGGCCGCGCTGCGCATCCAGGTGATGGCCCTGTAGGTGTCGCGCGTGATACCGTCACCCCGGAAGAAGCGCAGCGCCAGATCGAAGGCTGCCCGCGGATCTTCCTGTGCCTTCGCTTCCAGCGAGGCAATGCGCGCCTCTTCCTGCGTCGGCGGCTCCGGCAACCGCTCCCTGCGCAGATCGGCACGCGACACACTGTTGCAGCCACCCTCTTCGGTGCAGACCCGCACCGGCTTGCCGGCCTGCGAATCGATGGCATCCTTCTGGCCGATACCGGCACAGGCTCCCAGCAGCGCCGTCAGCGCCAGAACGGAAACGGAACGTGGAATCATGATGGGAAGAATCTCCTCTGATACATCCAAATACGGGAACTCCAGCCTACCGGAACTGCCGTACCCCCGCCATCGGCCAGATGGACAAACCAGAACGATTGGGCAGGCAAACCACACACAGCGCCCAAAACGGTTTGTTCAGTACGTGTCATGGACGCTTTCGCTACCACGAGGTCGAACGGGTTCGTAACATGCGCCAGCCGACGATCGGGAACCGTCGGTACTGTCAGCCAAGTTTACTCTGACAGGCCAACAATGGAACAGGTCAGGTGTAACACGGACTGTCAGGTACCTGCCTGTATGACCCATCCGATACAAATCACTGCCTCGCCTGTCGTGTACCGTCTGCTGCCCTCCCTGTTGCAAGACCACCGGCAGCCCCTCCTGCCAATCCACCGTCTGCCCCTCCCCTGTTGCTTGCAACTGCCGCTTCCTGCCTGCCGTACCAGAGCATGTCATGGACGCATTCGTCCCCGTGCCCGCCCCGGCCGTGCACTGACAAAGCGCCCCGTACAGGCAAGGCTGCTCGCCCCGGCAAGCAAGACAGAGCCTTCCGTCCCCCATGCCCTGCCGGTCATCAACCAGCTCATCAAAAAAACAACAATGTCACGCTAGGCTAACAATTTTCCCCCTTTGTTCTCCCGACGCCCGGGATCGCTTCCCCGGCAACAAGGATCCCGTGATGACCTGCCTCCCCCGTCTGCCCGTTTGCCGCCAGACCCTGCTGGCCACCGCCGTGGCCCTGCTGCTGACCGCCTGCGGTGGCGGTGGAGGAAGCGACACGGCGCCCTCCTCCGGCGCCCAGGGCGCGCGGCCGGGCGGCCAGAACGGCCTGCAGCCAGCCGTGAACCCGCTGCGCCCAGGTACGGGCGACGCCTCCGCAACCCCGGCCGGCAGCACCGATGCCAGTGGCCATCAGGCCGATGTCTGGGCGCGCTATGACAACGGGGAAGCCCTGTCGGGCTTCGGGACCGGTGACCGTGGTGCAGGGGCATCCGGCCTGCTGGCCAGCGACGAATCCCCGGACGGTAACCCATCGGACCAGAGCGGCACCCTGCGCCGGGATGCTGCTGCCAGTATGGGAGCAGGCAGCAGCGTGGCAGCCAGCCTCACCAGCAACAACCCCGCCGGCAACGACCGCAGCGATGTCCAGAAAGCCGTCTCCAGCGGCGGCATCGCCTACCCCGACTGGACGCTGGGCAGCCGCAGGGAAGCCAGCCGCTTCCTCGCCCAGGCCAGCTTCGGCCCCTCGCCCAGCGACATCACCACCCTCACCGGCAGCACCGCCAATGCCTGGATCGAACAGCAGTTCGGCAAGGGCGGCACCTCGCTGGTGAACATCATGAACACCTGGCAGGCGCGCCGTGGCAACGACCGCAAGCTGCAGGACACCCACGACGCCTGGTGGTACGCCACCACCCAGCACGACCAGCTGCGCCAGCGCATTGCGTATTCGCTGTCCCAGATCTTCGTGGTGTCGTCCAGTGGCGATGCCAGCCATTATCCGAAGGGGGTGGCCAGCTATTACGACATGCTGGCCCGCAACGCCTTCGGCAATTTTCGCCAGCTGCTGCAGGACGTGACCCTGCACCCGATGATGGGCGTGTATCTCACCCACATCGGCAACCAGAAGGAACGCTACAACTCGGCCGGTGAACTCACGCAGGCCCCGGACGAGAACTATGCCCGCGAGGTGATGCAGCTCTTCACCATCGGCCTCGAACAGCTCAACACCGACGGCACCGTCAAAAAGGACGGCAACGGCCGCCCCATTCCCACCTACGGCAACGACGACGTGATGGGGCTGGCACGGGTGTTCACCGGCCTGAGCTGGAGTGGCAACGCCCGCTCGCACGGCTGCTTCTTCCGCACCTCGGCCTGTCTGGATGCGCTGAAGGACGCCGAGATGCGCCCGATGGTCACCTACGACCAGTACCATTCCACGCTGGAAAAACGTTTTCTGGGCAAGACCATTGCCGCCGGCTCCAGCAGCACCATGGGTGACATCACCGTGGCGCTGGACACGCTGTTCAACCACCCCAACGTCGGCCCCTTCTTCGGGCGACAGATGATCCAGCGGCTGGTCACCAGCAACCCCTCGCCCGCCTATGTCAAGCGTGTAGCAAGCGCCTTCAACGACAATGGCAACGGCGTGCGGGGTGACATGAAGGCCGTCATCCGGGCCGTGCTGCTCGACCCCGAAGCCCGCAACACCACCGCCCGCCAGCAGGCCGGCTGGGGCCGCATCCGCGAGCCGCTGCTGCGCTTCACGCACCTGATGCGCGCCTTCAACGCCACCTCGCTGACCGGCAACTGGCCGCTCGGCATCACCGAAGTGCCGGGCAACCTGAACCAGACCGCCATGCGCTCGCCCTCGGTGTTCAATTTCTACCGGCCGGGCTTCACCCCGGCGGGCACGCCCATTGCCAAAGCGGGACTGGTGGCCCCGGAAATGCAGATCCTGCACGAGAGCAGCGTGGCCGGCTATGCCGATTATCTGGACCGTTTCATCGGTGCCACCTCCCCCTGTCTGGTGGGGCTGGGCAACATGATTGCCGATCCGGGCAACACCCAGTGCGGCGAGAAAAAACGGGAAATTCGCCTGAACATCGATTCGCTGCTGAACAGGGCGGGCGACATCGATGCGCTGATCGATGAAATCGACGTGCTGATGCTCAGCGGCCAGATGCAGACCAACACCCGCCAGACCATCCGCAACGCACTGAACACCATCCAGTACAACTACCGCCGCACGGACGAGAACACCCGCAACATCCACCGCCGCCGCACCTCGCTGGCGCTGTACATGGCGCTGCTGTCCACAGATTACCTTGTTCTCAAATAGGGAAAGCCATGAACTCCGAACAGCACGACCACGACTGCGACCACCACGACCACAGCCGCCGCCGCCTGCTGCGTTCTGCCCTGGGGCTGGCCCTGACCGGCCCGGCTGCCTTTGCCGTCAACCTGGCCCACATCGGTGCGGCCGCCGCCCAGAGCGCCGGCAGTGACGACTACAAGGCACTGATCTGCCTGTTCATGTACGGCGGCAACGATCAGGCCAACACCCTGGTGGCCACCAGCGGCCGTTCGTGGGAACGTTACCGCAACCTGCGTGGCGACAGCATCGGCATGCCCGATCCGGGCGTCAATGGCGGCCTGCTGCCCATCAGTCCCGACAACCTGTCTGCCTTCGGCAACAGCGGCACCTTTGCCCTGCACCCGGCGCTGACCGACACCCGCGCCCTGTTCGAGCAGAAGAAACTGGCCTTCGTCGCCAACGTCGGCCCGCTGATCGAGCCGATCACGCCCGACGAATACCGCCGGATGCAGAAGCGCTACCCGGACCGGCTGTTCTCGCACAACGACCAGCAGGCCACCTGGCAGACCTTCTCGCCCGAAGGCAGCCGCGCCGGCTGGGGCGGCAATCTGGCCGGCCTGCTGGCCGACAGCTACAACGCCACGGCCCCCTTCTTCAGCGCCATTTCCACCGCCAGCAGTGCCGCTGCCTGGCTCAGTGGCCAGCGCGTCAACCCGTACAGCGTGCCGCTAACGGGCAAAATCGGCTTCGTGCAGTCCGACATGCCGCTGGGAGGCATCAACAACAACGGTGCCCCGCTGCGCGACATTCTGAATCTGGAACCAGCCGGTGGCAACCTGCTGGAAAAGACCTACAGCGAACTGTACAAACGCACGCTGCAGTATCAGGAACGCATGCGCAGCGCCCTGATCGACGAAAACGATTCGCGCCTGCTGGCCGTGCCGCAGAACCGGCTGGATGGCCATAAAAATTCGGTGATCGAACAGCTGCGTACCGTGGCGCGCATCATTGCCAGCCGGCAGAACCTGGGCGTGCGGCGGCAGGTGTTCTTCATCAGCCTGGGCGGCTTCGACACCCACAGTGGCCAGAAAAATACCCAGAACAAGCTGCTGGCGCAGATCGACCAGACGCTCGCCCATTTTGCACGGCAGATGAGGGTGCTGGGCGTGGAAGATCAGGTCACGCTCTTCACCGCCTCGGACTTCGGCCGCAGCATGCGCAGCAACGGCGCCGGCACCGACCACGGCTGGGGCAGTCATCACCTGGTGGCTGGCGGAGCCGTACAGGGCGGACGGCTGTATGGTGCATTTCCGGAGTTCGACCTCAACGGCGCCAACGACATCCACGGCCGGCTGGTGCCGCGCTATTCGGTGGAGCAGTATGCCGCGGCGCTGGGCCGATGGTTTGGCGTATCGGACAGCGGCCTGCTGGAGGCCCTGCCCGGGCTGCGCAATTTCGACGCAAAGGCGCTGCAGTTCATGCGGACATAGCAGACGCCTGCGTCATGCATGTGCAGATACAGTACCAGCCCCCTGCCCCGGCGACGCATCGCTTCCCGCGCGCCCGTCTGTCCGTTCAACAGGGCAAACCAGGCAACCGGGCAAACCAGCATAAAAATGCCATGAAAACGGGCGTGTTCGCGCGCCCGGGTTTCAGACCTCATGAGCCCAGGGAGGTTTTCTCGCCCTTCGTTCCTTCGGGAATGGGGAACACGCGGTCGTAGATGATGTTGTACACGAAGGCAAACACCACGTAGAACACCACGATAGCGATGTCGGCCACCAGCGCTTCCCAGAGCGTCATGTCCAGCCACCAGGCGATCAGCGGCACCAGCATCACCACCAGCCCCAGCTCGAACAGCACCGCATGCAGCACCCGCACGCGCATGCGCTTGTGCACCGAGCCGGTGAGCCTTTTGAGGGCATGGTCGAAGCCCCAGTTGTAGAGATAATTCCACACGGCCGCAATGGTGGCCGTGGTGATGCCCAGCGACCCGATGTTGAGCGGATCGAAGCCGAAAAAAATGGTGCCGATGGGCACCAGAATGGCCAGCGCCGACACCTCGAACAGCAGCAGGTGCCGGACGCGATCTGCAGGGGTACGCATCAGTTGGCGGGCGGATAACCTGCTTCCGTCAGTGCCTTCGCAAATGCAGCCCGGTCACCATTGCTGTGGATGGTAGCCACGTGCCTTTCCAGGTCGATGTCGACCTGCACACCCGGCTCGACCTGCTGGGCCGTGTTCGTGACCGTTTTGGAGCAGTGGCCACAGGTCATGTCGGGGAGCTGGAACTGGATCATGATGCACTCCATGAAGAGAAGGAAGAAGACGGGCACAGACCCGGGTCATGCCCTGACCGGGGGCGCGTGCTGCACATGGAGCACGCAGACACCCAACAGGCAGATGCCCGTGCCGGCGGCGGCTACCGAACATTCTATACCCTCTGTCCCCCTGCTCAGCGTGTTGCAAAGAGCTGGTCCAGGCGTTCCTGCTCACGAATGTCGGCAGCGATTTCGTGGGCAACCTTTTCATCGTAGCCAACGGCCATGGCCAGCTTCTCGTAAGGGATCACCCGGGATGACCCGTTGGGATCCTCCCACTCGGCACAATGGTCATGCGTCCAGTTGCGGATCTCCCACGCCCCCATCTCGCCAAAGCGCTGCCAGACTCGCCCGAGAATATCGATTTCAACCGGCGACAGCTCATCGAGATCGTCTGTCGTGACCTCGCGCCGCAGGGACACCTGGTGGTCTTCCTTGTCGGCAACCCAGTCCTCCCATCCCCCCGGAGACGGCTCGACATAGCCGTTGATCAGGTTGAGCGTGGTGGACAGGACGGGGCCATGCGGCATGGATACCAGCCGGTCCCATGACATGGGGTAACCCGTCTCACGCATCGATTCCCGGTCTGCCAGATAGAGCAGCTTCATGAGCTTCAGATGCGGCATTCTGTGCCCGGGCGCCTTTGCCAGAAAGAAGGCAGCAACCTGGGCTGTTTTGACTTCCTTGAACATTGCAGCCTGCCTGCCCGCAGCAACGGGCGTCCGAACCGGGCAAGAGCCCGCATGCCTTCGCCCCCTCAATGCCCCGACACGCTCTTCAGCAAGGCCGCAGCCTCCTCGCCCTGCTTCAGGAAGCTGTTGAGCTGCGCGGAACTCGTGTGGATCTCGCCCAGCCGGCCCGTGCTCACCACCCGTCCGGCCTCCACCAGGATGATGGCATCGAAGTGTGGCAGCAGCGACGGCCGGTGGATGGACGCGATGATGGTGGCATCACGCCGCGCCTCGAAGAAGTCCGCCACCAGCGCCGCTTCGGTGGACGGGTCCAGTGCCGACGTGGGCTCGTCCAGCAGCAGCAGGCTGCTGGCCTCGGCCGCCACCAGCGCGCGGGCAATGGCCACGCGCTGGCGCTGCCCGCCCGACAGGTTGCCCCCGCGCGCCGTGATCTTCGCATCCAGCCCGCCGGGCATCTTCGCCACGAAGGCCGATGCCTGCGCAATGTCCAGCGCCTGCTGGTAGCGCAGCTCGGCCGGCTGGTCCAGCGCGGCTTCCTGGGCCAGCAGCGAACCATCGGCAGCAACGACACCGGACATGCCCCGCGTGCCTGGTGCAGCCGCATTCGCCTCCTGCACACCCCACGGTCCGGCATCCAGCCCAGCGGGTGCCGCAGTCTGGTTCATACGTGCCGCAGTCTGGTTCGAACCCTTTGGCACCGCACGCTGGTTCGGGCCTTGCGCTCCGGCATACCCCGGCTCCGTCGGATCCGCGACACCAGCCCCCGCGTCCGCCATCACCAGGTTCTCCCGCAGTGTGCCGCCGAACAGCTCGGCATCCTGCGGCAGCAGTGTGGCCATGTGGCGCAGGGCCGGCGCAATACCCGGTGCCGGCAGCGGACCGCTGCCATCCACCCGCAGCTGCCCGGCCCCCGGTGCATACAGCCCGGCCAGCAGCCGCAGCAGCGTGGTCTTGCCCGAGCCACTGGGGCCGACCAGCGCGTAACGTTTGCCCCGCTGCAGGGTCAGATCCACCCCGGTCAGCGAACCGCCGGCCGACTCCGGATTGTCCGGATCCAGCGGCGGACGCTCGAACACCACGCCCTCCAGCGAAAGCTGCTGCCAGTCGGCGGGCAGATGCGGTGCACGCGCTTCCTGCACCTGTGCATGGGCCGAAACGCCAGCCTGCGACACATAGGCCCACGACGAAGCCCCCTCGGCCAGCGGCAGCGCGCGAATCTCGTCACCGCTCGTGTAATCGACCTTCTGGCGCGTGAGCGACTGGAAATGTGCCGCCACACCGGTAATCACGCTGCCCGCCTGCAGCGCATATTCGTACACCATGAACAGGTTGCCGATGCGTACCCCTTCCACGGCCTGCGTCGCGGCCTGACCCACTGCGCCTGCCGCCTGGGCGCCGGCACCTGCGGCACCGGCCACGGAACCGGCAGCCCCCGCGACCTGCCCGGCCGCCCCTGCAGCCCCTTGCGTCGCTGCATCGGCAGCCGCCTGCACCTCCGGCCCGGCCGGCACCACGCCCTGCATCGACAGCCACACATACAACGACAGCAGCACGATCCACAGCACGCAGTTGAGCAGATCCACCGTGGCCCACTTGCCCTCGTTGTAGACGATGGCCCGCCTGACCGGCGCGAACACCGCATCCAGCCTTGTGTCGACGAGCTTCAGCACCCCACGCTGCAGCCGCAGTGCCAGTACCGACAGCACGTTGACCAACCCGTCCGAGAGGCTGGCCCAGTATTCGCGGTCGGCCGCATTCTCCTCGCGCGCCAGCCGCATCATGATCTTGTCGAACGACACGATGATGGCCGCCAGCAGCAGATAGCCCACCACCGCCACCCCGCCCACCCACGGCGAGATGAACCACAGCGCCACCACCGGCCCCACCAGGCGCACCACGCTCTGCAGATAGATGAACTGGCTCTGCGCAAAGTCGTACAGCGCCCGCGTGGTCTGCTGCACCCGGTGCGCCGTTTCCACCCCGTGCTGCGCTTCATGCCAGCCCAGTGGTGCCGCATACAGCCGCTCCATCAGGTCGGTGGACACGCGCTGGCGCACCACCAGCGCCACGTTGCGTTCCAGAATGCGCCCCGGCCCGTGCATCAGCCAGCTGGCCAGCGTGGCCAGAAACACCAGCAGCAGCATCTGCCCGGCCTGCGAAAGGCCATCGATGCCCTGTGCCTGCAGCGTGTTGATGGCCGAACCCGCCAGCGCCGGCACGGCCAGCTTGAAGCCCTGCGAGCCGATCAGCAGGATCACGGCCCACATCAATGTGCTGCGCCGCCCGGCGGCAAAGCGCCAGAGTTCACGGTACAGGAAGCCGATGCCGAGCGGGGGGTTGGCGGAAGATGAGGTTGAGGAGGAAGAAGCGGTCTTGTCAGTCATGGAGGAGGCCCTAGTTGATGGCCCTATTCTGACTGATCATGCCTGGCTGTTGTGCCCGGCGGGGTTGGCGCACCGAGATTCCTGACTATTGGGCATCACATCCTGCAGCGCCCGCTACCAAACCCGGAAAATATCCACTGGGGTACAGGCAGACGGAACAGCGACTCACCGGGGAAACTTCTGACTTCCATGGACGATGGCCAGCACCGTGACGCCCTCATCCGATGCCTTGTAGAAGATCACGTAAGGCTGGACCGCAATTTCGCGGGCATCCGGGAACCGGTCACTCACCTTGAACAACCGCGGAAAGCGCCGGAGAGGCTGCACGGCCGCCTGCAGCCGCCCTACCATCGCCAGCGCATTCTGTGGGCTTTGCTCGTTGATGTAGCTGGCTATTTCCAGCAAATCGGACTCCGCCTGCTCACTCCAGACAATAGGCAATACAGGTGGCAGTGAGTCCCTGCTCATCGAGACTGTCCAGCCTGGGACAGGATCCGCTGGCGAACCTCCGCCATCAGCTGATCGTGATCCTTGCCGGGACCAGTCTCGGCCAGGGCACGGGCGATTTTCTCCCTGACCCACTCCGTATAGCCTGGCTCTTCCTCGGCAGCGGGGTCTTCATGGATCAGGGGATCTTGGGTAGTGATTGCAGCGTTCATGGAAGCTCCAGGATGTATCCGGACATCATACGGGGCGCCGAAAGGCCCGACAAGCCCCGGGCGGGCGCCCGTGCAATGGCCCAGCGGAACCTGCAGAGGCCCCCGGGATCTGTCAGGCCCTCCCCCACACAGACCCCTCGGGCCGTCTCCACGAAAGCCGCTCAGGTATGGGGCGCATCCGTCCCTGCAGGCAACACCCACGCCGCCCCCCACGCCAGCACACTCGCCACCAGCGACACCCCCACCATCGGCGCAGGGCTCCCGTTGGACAGGGATGCCACCACCAGGCCGAACAGTGCCGTTACCGCCATCTGGATGAAAAAGAACAGCCCGGACACTGCACCCACTGCCCCGGCATGCGGCTGCATCACCGCAAACTGGCAGGCCGGGATGCTCATGCCCACCGACAGCATGATCGGCACCATCGGCAGCACGATGGCCAGCAGCGATCCCGGAAACACCAGCGTCGCCGCAGCCCAGACCACCGCAAACAGCAGGTTCAGCCGCAGGGCACGTCCGATGACCCCCTCGGCCCCCCAGGCACCAAAACGGCGCCGGAACACCGACGCCCCGCCCAGATACCCGAGGATGGTCAGCGCAAACACCCCCGCATACTGCACCTGCGACAGCCCCAGCGTGCGCTGCAGCACCAGCGACGATTCCGCCACGAACGGAAAATAGGTACAGTAGATGGCGCTGATGATCAACGAATGGCGCAGGAAATGCCTGTCGTGCAGCAGAGATCCATAAAGACGGAGAAGCCCCGGCTGCACAGGATACTCGCGCTCATCCTCTCCGGCAGGATGAACCGGTCCGTGCTGCCCCGGCTTCGTCTCCGGCACCACCGTACACAATGCCAGCAGCACACACGCGGCCACCACCGCCAGCACCACGAACACCCAGCGCCAGCCCAATGCCACATCGATGACACTGCCGATGAGCGGCGCCACCACCGGCGACAGCGCCATGCCGGACGACATCCAGCTCAGGTACGAGACCTGCTCGGCCTTCTGAAAGCGGTCCCGCACGATGACGCGGCCCACCACCGTGCCGCAGCACCCTCCCAGCGCCTGCAAAAGCCGGGCTGCAATCAGCATGCCGCCCGAATCTGCCAGGGCACAGGCGATGGTGGCCACCAGATAGAGCGCCGTGCCACCGATCAGCACCGGTCGCCGGCCGTAGCGGTCGGCCAGTGGCCCGCAGACCAGCATCGACACCGCATAGCCCGCCATGTACACCGTCATGGTCAGGCTCAGCTGGAATTCGGACAGCTGCAGTGCCTGCCCGATCACCGGCAGCGACGGCAGGTAGATGTCGATGGTGACGCGCGGCAGGCACACCACGGCCAGCAGGATCAGCAGCCAGGCTGCGGGGGAAAGTCTGTCCCTGTTCATGTGTCTCCTCCGTGGGAACTGGCACAAAAAATCCGGCCATGTCAGCCCGCATCCCTTTCCGGACGCGGACCGGCAAAGCCGGATCCGGAGAAAGGCCGATCACTGAATGGTCGACGAATACCCGTCATTGCCGTTGTACGTGCCGTCCTGGCTCCACTGGCCACTGCTGCTGCCATTGCGGTAGCTGTTGCGCTGGCTGCCCTGCTGCAGGGTACTGCGCTGGCCATTCTGGTAGCCATTGTTGTACTGGCCATTGGTGTTGTACTGGCCGCCGTTCTGGTTGTACTGCCCGTTACCGTTGTTCTGGTACTGGCCATTGCCCTGCTGCTGTTGCTGCTGCGGGCTGGCGGCCTGACCCACGTAGATTTCCACGCGGCGGTTCTGGGCACGACCGGCCGGCGTGCTGTTGTCAGCAATCGGATCACGGCTGCCGCGACCATCGATCATGATGCGCGAGACCTGCACCCCGCGTGCCACCAGATAGTCACGCGCGCTGGCCGCACGGTTGACCGACAGCGGATTGTTGATGGCATCGGTACCGGTGCTGTCGGTATGGCCGATGATCTGCACCGTGGTGGCCGGGTTGGCCACCAGCGTCTGCGCAAAGCGATCCAGGATCGGCTGGAAGTTGGGCAGGATGGCCGCGCTGTTGACGCGGAACGAGATGTCGCTGGGGATGTCCAGCTGCAGCAGGTTCTCGCGGGTCTGCGTGACCTGCACGCCGGTGCCGGCAGTGGCCTCTTCCATGGCACGCTTCTGTTCTTCCATCTGGCGGGACCAGATATAGGTGCCCACGCCGGCAATGGCGCCACCGATCAGCGCACCATTGCGCACGCCCTTGGCGCCGGAGGTGTTGCCACCAAGGGCAGCCCCCACCGCGGCACCGATGCCGGTGCCGATGGCCGTGCGACGCTGGGTGTCATCCATGCCCGCACAGCCGGCCACCAGCAGCGCCGTGGCCACGGCGGCCACCACCGCCTGGCGGGCACCGGCGCCACGACGGCCCATTTTCCGGGACGCGCCCTGCTCGCCCTGCGCCGGCATCGCCACGGTCTGGGCGGACATCATCACGGCCTTGGCCGGCTGTTCGACAAACTTCGACATGCTGTTCACTCCTTGGGATCTGATCATGTCTGCAAAAGCCCGGAAGCCGCACAGACCTGGCGTCCGGCCTGCCTGACGCGGTGCAGACAATGGGCCAGATTATCACCTGATCCCGGCGCAGACCGTCAATTCCCGTGACGGCCGTTCATCGGGCCGGCCGCTGCACCGCACGGCATGTCCACACTGCGTCCGGTACAACGCTTCATGGACACGATGAGACGACTGGTTGGGCGCCCATCTACGGCTGTGGGCAGGCCGTGCACAGTAAAGTGCCATGGAAACTTTCCACCCCCATCCAGCCGTCCGGCAGTTCACCCGGGCTGTGCGCCGGCAGTGTTGCACGGTCTGGCAAGACGGTCCCCGCCCTTACATGGTGCCCTGTCAGCACACGGCCCGAACCAGCCCGGGGATGAACAAGTCCATGACACGCTCTAGAATGGCGGACAGCAACCGCCCGAAGGAGTCTACCCATGCGCAAGCCGTTCAATTTCAGTGCCGGCCCGGCCGTGCTACCCGAAGCCGTCCTGGCCCGGGCCGCCAGCGAGATGTCCGACTGGCATGGCACCGGCATGTCGGTGATGGAAATGTCGCACCGCGGCAAGGACTACATGGGCATCCAGGCCCAGGCCGAAGCCGAGCTGCGTGAGCTGCTGAACATCCCGTCCGGATACCGGGTGCTGTTTCTGGCCGGGGGCGCCACGCTGCAGTTTGCGGCACTGGTGCTGAACCTGCTACCCGAGGGCGGCAGTGCCGACTACATCGACACCGGCATCTGGTCATCTAAAGCCATCAGCGAGGCACAGCGCTTCGGCACCGTGCGCGTGGCCGCCAGCGGCAAGGACAGCGGCTACACGCGCGTTCCCGACCGCAACGACTGGGATCTGGACCCGGACGCGGCCTATGTGCATCTTTGCGGCAACGAGACCATCGGCGGGGTGGAGTTCCACGACACGCCCGACGTGGGCCACGTGCCGCTGGTGGTGGATGCCTCGTCGCACATCCTGTCGCGCCCCATGGACGTGCGCCGCTACGGCATGATCTACGGCGGTGCCCAGAAGAACATCGGGCCGGCCGGGCTGTCGCTGGTGATCATCCGCGAAGACCTGCCCGGTCGTGCCCGCAGGGCCATGCCGTCCATTCTGGACTATGGCAGGCAGGCCGAAAACGACTCCATGATCAACACCCCGCCCACCTACGCCATCTATCTGGCCGGACTGGTGTTCCAGTGGCTGAAGGATCTGGGCGGCCTGCCGGAAATGGCCCGCCGCAACGAGGCCAAGGCCAGGCTGCTCTACGACGCACTGGACGCCAGCAGCTTCTACAGCAACCCGGTGGCGCCGGAGAACCGTTCGTGGATGAACGTGCCATTCACGCTGGCCGATGCGGCACTGGATGCCGAATTCCTGAAGGGCGCCGAGGCCCGCGGCCTGATGAACCTGAAGGGGCACCGCTCGGTGGGCGGCATGCGTGCGTCCATCTACAACGCCATGCCGCTGGAAGGGGTGCAGGCGCTGGTGGATTACCTGAAGGAATTCGAAAGGACGCGCGCCTAGGGACCCTCTGCAGCCTTCGAGAACATCCATCCATGAGTTCCAGCTTCGTTCAAACCCTCCGCCAGCGCTGGGCCGCTGCCGATTCCATGCTGTGCGTGGGACTGGATCCGGATCCGGCCCGCATCCCGTCATATCTGGGGACCGGGCCGGCAGCCATCGACCATTTCTGCCGCCAGATCATTGCGGCCACAGCCGACACGGCCTGCGCCTTCAAGCCGCAGATCGCCTACTTTGCCGCCCAGGGCGCCGAAGAGGTACTGGCCGGGCTGATCCGCCATATCCATGCCGACTACCCGGGCATTCCGGTGATTCTGGACGCCAAGCGCGGTGACATCGGCAGTACCGCCCGGCAGTACGGTGTGGAGGCCTTCGACCGTTTCGGCGCCGATGCGCTGACGCTCTCGCCCTTCATGGGCTTCGACTCCATCGAACCCTATTTCGACTGGGCCGGCCGCGGGCTGATCCTGCTGTGCCGCACCAGCAACCCGGGGGGCAATGACCTGCAGGCGCTGCCGGTCCTGCCCGAGCAGCCCGCCAGCCAGACGGTGGCCACAGGGACAGGGATCGCTTCCGCCGTATCCCAGGGCGTTCCGTCCACCACGGCCGGCACTGCCACCACCGTATCGGCAGCCATCACGCAACCGTCGGCACTGACCCACGGGACAGCGGTTGCCGCAGGGCCGGAGACGGTCACGCACCTCTACGAACACCTGGCCTCGCTGGCTGCCGGCCCGTGGAACCGCAACGGCGAGCTGGGGCTGGTGGTGGGTGCCACCTTCCCCGACGAACTGGCCCGCGTGCGTGCGCTGGCCCCCAACCTGCCGCTGCTGGTACCCGGTGTGGGCGCCCAGGGAGGCGATGTCAATGCCACCGTGCGTGCCGGGCTGGATGCCAGCGGCTTCGGGCTGATCATCAATTCGTCCCGCGCCATCCTGTACGCCGGCCAGGGCACGGACTTTGCCGACGCCGCCCGGCAGGTAGCGCTGCAGACCCGCGACGCCATCCGGGCAGCACGGCAGGCCGCACGGGGCTGAGCACAAACCCCTGCCCTGCCACAGCCACAGCCACCGGACAGCATGGCAGGGCTACACGGCAGGCCACATGCGACCCAGTCCCTGTCACTCGCCATGCAGCCGCCAGCAGCAGCGACCGGATGCCGTGCCTCGCGGACGGCAGGGCATGGCAGACAGCACAGGCGACCGCAACAGGGGGCAGAGGCCCCCCGTCTGCCAGGGCCGTGGCAAGGACTTGCCAAGCGCGGAAATCGCTATATAATGCTGTTCTCTGCATTGCAGAGCGCGTGGAGATGTAGCTCAGCTGGTTAGAGCGCACGACTCATAATCGTGAGGTCGGTGGTTCAAGTCCACCCTTCTCTACCACGTATTCCGGCTGGTTGCCCTGTTGCGGGGCAGCGGCCTCAAAGCCCCGCAGGTCAAGCGCCCCCGGGGCTTTTTTCTTGCCCGCATGACGCAGCTCGCGGCAAGTCGGCCCGCCTTGCCTGCGCCTGTCGTCCTGTCCACATATTTTTGCGAGAACGAGCAAAAAACGCTCCCATGCATCCACCTGCGGCACAGCCTCGGATGAGCATGACCCACCGCAGCATCGCATGACGACTGCATCGTATACTCGGAAACCGCTTCTGCATCCCGTTCCGCGCCTGTCGTACGGTACGTCACCCCGCCCACCATGCCTCCCAGTACACGTCCTGCCAGCCTGGAGACGTCCCCACCCCCACCTGCGGGCAGCGGCGGCCATGAGGAGCCGTTTTCTGGCGAGCAGCCTTCGGCCCTCCGGCTGTCCATCCCCATCGCCATGGGCTACATCCCGCTGGGCATGGCCTTTGGCTTTCTGATGGCACAGGCCGGCGCCGACTGGTGGGTGGCCCCGCTGATGAGTCTGCTGGTCTATGCCGGTGCGGCCCAGTTCATGGCGGTGCCGATGTTTGCGGCGGGTGAATCACTGGCCGCCATTGCGGTGGCCACGCTGGTGGTCAACCTGCGCCACATCTTCTACGGGCTGTCGATTCTCGACCGCCTGCCGCAGGGCCGGCTGGCCCGCGCCTGCCTGGCCTGGCAGCTCACCGACGAGACCTACTCGCTCATCTCCACCCTGCCCGACAGCGCCACACCCCGGCAGATGCTGGGGCTGACCATGATCAATCACGGCTGGTGGCTGCTGGGTACGGTGCTGGGCAACGCCATCGGCATGGGCCTGTCGCCCACGCTGCAGGGGTTCGATTTCAGCCTGGCCGCCCTCTTTGCGGTGCTGGTGGTGGCACAATGGCGCAGCAGCCGTCAGCTGGCGCCCCTCGTCACGGCCATCGTTACCTACACCGTGGGCTGGGCAGCCTATCCGCAGCAGGCCATGCTGCTGGCCATCGGCCTGTCGGTGGGCGTATCCCTGCTGCAGAGTTTCCGCCAGCCGGAGGGGCAGCCATGAGCACACCCGACACCATGCTGGGCGGCTGGCAGGCCCTGGCCGCCATCGTGGTCATGGCGCTCATCACCTTCGCCCTGCGGGCCCTGCCCTTCGTGGCGGCCGGGCTGCTCAACCGCTTCCGGGCCATCCGCACGCTGGGGCGGTTTCTGCCGCCGGCCATTCTGGGCCTGCTGCTCATTCACACCATGGTGGGCTTCATCCAGAACGACGCCTCCACCGTGGGTGCCTGGCCCTCACTGGCCGCCCTGGCCGTCACGGTAGTGGTCCAGCTGGCCAGCCGCCACGCCCTGCTCAGCATTCTGGCCGGCACGGGCCTGTACGTGGTGCTGCGCAACGCCTCCGTGCTGTTCCAGTAGCCGGATGACGGGCCTGCGGTTTCTGTGCCAGATGCCGGACTGGCAGATCACTGGCGTTCGCCATCCCGCTCCTGAAGGATGCGGCTGCCGCTGCTGCTCAGCCCGTTGTCGCTGAAACAGCCGCCATCGGCAGAAAATCGCCCGCTACCATCTCACCAAAGCCTATGTGGAATGACGGCCACGCGGATGCCGTCGGCAGAGAGAATGGCAGTTTTCCTGTTCCGCAGGGCTCCCCGCCACCACGATCCTGCCCGGCCAGCCAGCACAATCCGCGAATCACACCGGCATGGGTGATCCACGCCTCGGCGTACGCCCATCCATGCCGGTCCCGCAACGACGGGGTTTCCCATGCCGCCCGGACAGCCTGCAGCCCCTCATGCAGGCGCATCAGGAACTGCGCCACCGACTCACCGTGGCCGCCCGCCCGGTAATGGCCGAAATCGTCGGTCCAGGCCTGCAGTTCGGCTGCCGGCAGATCGGCCCACAGGCGCCCTTCCCAGGCACCAAAATCCATCTCGGCCAGCCAGTCTTCCGGTGGCCGAAGCTGCACGTCGGGGCGCAGGACGTGCAGGGCCTGCAGCAGGGTCTGGCAGCGCTGCAACGGTGAGCTGCGCAGCACGATGCCAGCCGGCAGCCGCGCCGCCAGTGCCTGCGCGGCACGGGCCGTGTCGGCCGGCTGTGCCGCCAGATCGGTACGGCCATAACAGAGCCCGGCCGGCGCCTCGGGGCGTGGATGACGCACCAGCCAGCACAACGGTGCGGCTTCCGCGGGGACATCAACCATCTCCGTGGCAGGCGGCACGGCATTCCCACGCAGCCCCCCGTCGCGGCTGTTCGGAACGATGCCGTCCCCACGATGGGTCGTCTCGCGCCCGCCCCAGGCAGCGTCTCCACGATGAACCGTCCCGGTGCCCTTCACGGTTGTGCCCCCATGATCAGGCACAGCACCAGATAACCGGACACCTCGGCCAGCTGCTGGGTTGCGCCCATGCAGTCGCCCGTGATACCCCCCAGCCTGCGCCGGAAAAACCGTCCCAGCCCCCCCACGACCAGCAGCAGTGTGACCATCACCCCCAAGAGGGCCGCCCCGCCCGCCACCCGGGCCACCAGCAGCACGGCCGGCAGCGCCCACAGTGACGACACCCACAGCGTGCGCCGGTCCAGACGCTCCAGCAGCGAGCGCGCCTTGCTGGTACCACCGGCCGCCACGGGCGTTCCCCCCACATAGGGCAGCCATTGCGGCAGCAGCAGGGCCGTCCAGCGCGACAGCACGTGCATGGTCAGCACCAGCAGCATCGCGTGGACCAGCCCCTGCACCTGCAGCAGTGCCAGCAGGCAGAGCTTGAGCAGCAGCACCAGCAGCAGTGTGATCGTGCCGTAGGTGCCCAGCCGCGAATCCTTCATGATGCGCAGCGCCGTCTCGCGGTCTGCACTGCCGCCCAGTGCATCGCCCACATCGGCCAGCCCGTCCTCGTGAAAGGCGCCGGTCAGCAGTACGGTCGCCATGGTCGAGAGCAGCGCCGCCACGAGCGCCACCAGCAGCCAGACGGCATCATGCGCAGGAACGGCTGACATACCGGCCAGCCCCCACACCACCAGACCCAGCACCAGCGCCGCCACGCCGCCCACCAGCCAGCCCACGGCTGGAAAATGCGCGGTCGATGCCTTCATCAGGGCCGGGCTGTAGCCCACCCAGCGTGCCACCCGTGCCGGCAGGGGAATGCGCGTGAAAAACTGCAGCGCCAGCAGCACATGGCGCAGCAGATTGCCCTGCAGTTCGGCTGGCGCACCGGGCACGCCGGATGACGATGACTCTCCAGACGGCTGTCCCACAGGCGCCTCCTCCTCGTGCCTCAAGGCTGCGCCTCACCCCGGGCCAGCACGGTGGCCAGCGGCGCGATGTCGTTGAGTGTGCGGCAGGCCGATTCCAGCAGCGGCCACACCAGTGTGGCGGCCGATCCCTCGCCCAGCCGCATGCCGAACTGCAGCAGCGGGTCGGCGCCCAGCGCATCCAGCATCAGCCGGTGCCCCGGCTCGGCCGACACGTGCGAGAACACGCAGCGTTCCAGCACCGCCGGCTGCAGCCGCGCCGCCACCAGCACGGCCGAACTGGTGATGAAACCATCCACCACGATCACCCGGTTTTCCAGCGCCGCCTGCAGGACGGCCCCCACCAGCGTGGCAATTTCGAAGCCTCCCAGGGCCGCCAGAGCATCCAGCGGTTCCGTGGCCGCGGCGTTGCGCACCAGTGCCGCAGCCAGTGCCCGGGTCTTGCGTTGCCGCCCTTCGGCGTCCAGACCAGCCCCCGGGCCGACCACCTGGTCGATGGGCAGATCGGCCAACCGTGCCAGCAGCAGAGACGCGGGCGAGGTGTTGCCGATGCCCATCTCGCCCAGCAGGATCGCATTGCCGGGCAGCGCCTGCACCAGCGCCCGGCCGTTGCGAATGGCCTGCAGGCACTGTGCCGGCGTCATGGCCGGCTGCCGGGTGGCATCTGCCGTGCCAGCCCCCAGCCGGCGCAGCAGCAGACCGGGCCGCTCGGGCAGCGGCTGCACCACGCCACAGTCCACCACCAGCACCTTCAGGCCATGCTGGCGGGCCAGCACGCTCACCGTGGCCTCGCCGTCCAGAATGGTCTGCATCATCAGCGTGGTCACGGTGGAGGGCCAGGCCGATACACCCTGCACCACCAGACCATGGTCGCCCGCGCACAGCAGCACGGCGGCATCCTGCAGTTGCGGCGATTCGGTCTGCAGGATCTGGCCGATCTGTACCGACAGCGCTTCCAGCCGGCCCAGCGAACCCGGCGGACGCGCCTGGGCATCCAGCTTCGCCTGCAGGGCAGCCGCGCGGGCCGGATCGAAAACGGGCTCGATGACGGGAATGGTGGCCGCCACATCGGCAGGCGGGAAGAGGTCGGAATGCAGGGACGAAAACGAACGGATGTCGGACATGGCAGAACCGGAAGAAAAAGGAACAGGCGCCGTGCATGGAAATCACGGTGCCGCAAGACTCATGCAGAGGATCGGGATACGCAGGAAGCCGCCCTGTCGGGCACGAAACCGTGCCCCGGTGCACTGCCGGGGCCTTTCATTATCGGCCAGTTCAGCCGGATGGCGGACGCCGCCCGGGGCGTGGGAAGCGCATCCCCAGCAACCCGTCCAGCACCCCGGGGGCAAAGCTGTTGCCCACATGATCGGCCAGCCCGTCGAACACGGCCGCCAGCGGACGCGCCTGCTGGCCGAACAGCGCCTGCAGCACATCATCGTTCTCGAACATGCCGTGCAGGTACACGCCCAGCACATTGCCCCGGGCGTTGCACCAGCCCAGACCATCCGGGAGCACGTCGAGAACCCCCACCGCGCCAGGAACACCATGGACACCGATAGCTGCTCCCGCCGCGGCCTCTGTGGCCTCTGTGGCCTCTGCGGATTCTGTGGCTTCTGCAACTTCTGCGATTTCTGCGGTTTCCGTGGTTCCTGTGGCTTCCATGACATCTGCGACCTCTGCGGCTTCTGCAACCACTATGGCCTCTGTAGCCCCTGCCATGATGTCCGCCCCCACCGGCTGCGTCTGCCCCTGGTGGATTTCGTATCCCGTCACCTGCACCCCCGACAGCACCGACCATGGCCCCGGCAGTGAGCCGAAGCGTTCCGTCCGGCGCCGCAGCACCTTCTCGCGGCCGAACACCGTCTGCAGCGGCAGCAGCCCCAGTCCCTGGCCAGCGCCATCCAGCCCCAGCGGATCACGCAGCGCCTGCCCCAGTATCTGCAGTCCGCCACAGATGCCCAGCACCCGGCCACCACGGGCCGCATGCGCCCGCACCCAGGCATCCAGCCCCTGCCGCTTCAGCCAGGCCAGATCGGTACTGGTGTGCTTCGAACCCGGCAGGATGATCCAGTCATCCACCGACAGTTCGGGCCGCATGCCGGCCTCCCGCACCGCCACCAGCTGCACGCCACGCAGGGCGGCCAGCGGCTCGAACTCATCCAGATTGCTGATGCGCGGCGGCACCAGCAGGGCAATCCGCGCCGGCGCACACACCGGCCGGTCTGCCGGGCATGCGCCGGCCACCTCCACCTGACGTGGGCCGGGTACGCCGTCGTCCCCCCGGGGACCGGCGCTGGCCCTGGCGTTGCCTGCACCGTCACAGCCCTCGGGGGATCTTCCCTGCGCTGCCTGCCGGTCCATGTCACAGAGGGTTCTTCCCTGTGCCGGCTGGCAGCCCCGATCATCGGGAGGACTTCCCTGTGCCGTCTGCCGGTCGCGGTACTGGAACCAGCCATCCTCCTCCGGCAGGCCGTGGCCGGTCCACATCGGCACGGTGGCCACCACCGGCACACCGGTCATCTCCAGCATCCGTTCGGGGGCCGGCGCGAGCAGACCGGGATCCCCCCTGAAACGGTTCAGCACGAAGCCGCGCAGGCGCCTGCGGTCGTCTTCGGGCATCAGCGCCCAGGTGCCGTACAGATGGGCAAAGGCACCGCCGCGGTCGATGTCGGACACCAGCAGGCAGACGGCATCGGCGTGGCGCGCCACCCGCAGGTTCACCACATCGCTGGACTGCAGGTTGATCTCGGCCGGCGACCCGGCCCCCTCGATGACGATCACATCGTACTGGCGGCGCAGGTCGTCCAGCGTCTGTGCCAGCAGCGGCCAGACTTCGGCACAGCGGGCCCGCCAGGGCATGCCGGTCAGCCGGGCATCCACCTGCCCCAGCAGCACCACCTGGCTGCGCGTGTCGGCTTCGGGCTTGAGCAGCAGCGGGTTCATCTGCACCGTGGGCTCCACGCCCGCGGCCAGCGCCTGAAAATACTGCGCGCTGCCGATCTCGCCACCAGCCACCACGCGAGCGTTGTTGCTCATGTTCTGCGCCTTGAAGGGCGCCACCCGCAGCCCCTGCCGCGCATACCAGCGGCACAATGCCGTCACCAGCCAGCTCTTGCCCGCCCCGCTACTGGTGCCCAGCACCATGATGCAGCGGGCCAGCCGGCCAGCGGTGTCCGCCGTGCTGCCGGCTGGCGGCACCCCGGCCTCTGCACCCGTGCCGGTCTGAACGCCTGCGCGGGCAACGTCGTCACGGCACCGGGGACCGTGCCGATTTGCCTGTAAACCAGTGCCTGCATCCGCATTGGGGCCATCCTGTGCGCCAACGCCGGCATCCGCACCGGCACCAGCCTGTACGCCCGTACCAGCCACCCGTGACCGTTCACCCACGCCGTTCAGTCCTCGATGCCGCGCTGTGCCGGCACCCCGGCCTCGAAGGCGTGTTTTATCTTGGTCATTTCGGTGACGGTGTCGGCCAGTTCGATGATTTCCGGCGGGCAGCGCCGCCCGGTCAGCACCACGTGCACATGCGGCGGACGATTCCGGAGCGTTTCCAGCACCGGTTCCAGCGGCATCCAGCCGTAGATGAGCGGATAGGTGATCTCATCCAGCACCACCAGAAAATGCTCGCCATCCATGATGGTCTTTCGGGCACGCTCCCAGCCTTCTCGTGCCAGGGCAGCGGATTTTTCCAGATCCTGGCTCTTCCAGCTGAAACCGTCACCCAGCCCCTCGATGGGCACCCCCAGCTGTTCGAAAGTGCGGTGCTCGCCAAAACGTGCCGAGGCCACCTTCAGAAACTGGTAGATGTGCACCTTCTTGCCACGCCCGTGCGCCCGCAGCGCCAGCCCGAAGGCGGCCGTGCTCTTGCCCTTGCCGTCACCGGTGTTGACGATGATCAGGCCGCGCCGCTCGCCCTGCCGCTTTTCGTAAGGTTTCTCGCGAGGGGGCTGTTCGATTTCCATGGTCGTCGTTCTCCCGGAAGCTGTTTCCCGAAATGGCTGTTCAGAGGTGTCATGGGCCTGTTCATCCCTGTCCGGCAAGGCTGTCCGCCCTTGTCAGGCAGGGCAACGCCGGCCGTGTGCGGCTTCGGGGTCAGCCGTGCGCAACTTCGGGGCCAGCGTGGGGACGAACGGGTCCAGAACACACTTCTGGAACAGGTCCACGACGCGCGCTATTGTTCCAGCAAATGCCCACCGCCGCATCCGTACTGCAGGCAGATTCGCTTCGGGAACATGTCCCACCTGCAGGGAAAGCGCGCCACAGGCTGGCCACCACCTGCTAGGACCGTGCACCACAGACCGGCCTGAACCTGAACCTGAACCTGAGCCTGAGCCTGAGCCTGAACCTGAGCCTGAACCTGAACCTGAACCTGAACCTGAACCTGAACCTGAGCCAGAACCTGAGCCAGAGCCTGAGCCTGAGCCTGTCATGATGGGCCGATCCCCGCGCTGCTGCCGGCCGGGTACCGGCAGGGGATCATGCGCAGGCTAGACCGCCCCCTGCCATGGAACGGTCAGCGCCGCTTCAGCAGCCGGACCACGCAGTCCCGCATCTGCTGTGCCCCCTCGGCCAGCCGGGGGCCGGGGCGTACCAGCACATCCAGTGCGTCTCCGCCGAACAGGCACACCCGCCCCTGCTGCAGCGCCTTCAGCCGCTGCCAGCCCGGACGCGCCCGCACTGCCGCCAGCCCCTGCTGCTGCGGATCGCTGATCATCAGCACATCGGGCTGCACCTGCAGCGCCCATTCGCGGCTGACCTGCAGATACGCGGGCATGGTGTGTGATCCAGGGCTCCCCCCTGACGCACCGGCATGCCCTTCCCCGTCCGGCGTACCGGCATCCGTCCCCCCTTTCGCACGCCCATCCCGGCGAGCATCCTTACCCGCCTGCTCACCTGCTGTCATCTCTGCGCCGGAAATCACATTCGCCAGCCCCAGTCCTGCCAGCGTCTCGCCCAACAGCGACGAAGGCGTGGCCACCCACGGGGCCGGATCCACCTCCAGCCACACCCGCCAGCCACGCGCGGCAGGCGGCATGGACGCCGCCACCGCATCCAGCTGTGTGCGGATGCCGGCCCACACCGCATCGGCACGCGCCTGCGGCAGGTCCAGCACACGGGCCAGGCGCTGCAGCAGCGGCGCCACATCCGCCTGCCGGCGCGGTGACAGAACCAGCACCGCCACACCCAGTTTCTGCAAACGGTCGGCCACCACACCGCCACTGGCCATCAGCACCACATCCGGCTGCAGCGCCGCCACGCTCTCCACATTGAAGCTGCCCAGACTGCCCAGCTTCGGCAGCGTCGCCACCTGCGCCGGCCAGTTGGAAAAGCGGTCCACCCCCATCAGCCGGTCGCAGGCCTGCAGCACACAGACCGACTCGGTCAGCGCCGGCGAAAGCGACACCACCCGCCGCACCCGCGCCGGCAGGGTCACGGTCATCCCCCGATCGTCCTTCAGCGCACGGTCACCCGCCTGTGCGCGATCATCCAGGCGCGCCTGGCCATCCATACGATCCTGACTATCCGCGCGCCTCCGGGCATCCGCAGGCATCCGGGCGTCCGTGCGCATCCGGCCGTCTGCATGTATCCGGAGCCCCATATCCATCCGGGTATCCGAATGCCCCCGGCCTTCCGTTCGCACGCTGTCCTGCGCAGCAGGCACCTGACCGGCCGTCGGTACGGGACTGCCAGTCGTCGGCCCGCCCCCAGCCCCCGGAACCGCCGCAGAAACAGCCCCTACCCCCAGCAATACCCCGGCCAGCACCCGCAAAAACAGCCGCCCGGCCCCACCTCTCAACCTGTTCATCATCACAAACACAACACTTTGCGTCACCGGTCGGCGCGACATTGCGCACATTCCCGGTTACAATCGACAATTCGTAACCTATTGTTCCATATCGGAACACAACATTTCCATTTCCGCAGAACCCGTCCCTGCAGAGACGGGCTCTGGCCGCGTGGCCCCGCATCCCTGCATCCCATGCGGCAGCCGGCCCATCCTTACTGTTTCAGTCATGATCAGCCGACTCTTCAAGCATCGCCAGCCCGCCTACCGGCCCCAGGCCCAGGCCCGCCAGGACGCGCTGCGCAACGAGAAACTGGCCACCCCCAGTCACCTGGCGGAACGCCGCAGCCTGCTGCGCGCCGCGAGCGCCTGGCTGGTCGCCCCGTCGTGTGTGGCCGCGGTCACCGCCGTGGCGCTGGACTTCCTGTCGCCGGCCGTGACGGCCGCACAGAACCGCCACTTTCCCGACGCCACGCAACTGGGCCGCATCCGCTTCGGCCAGTTCCCCGACGCCACGCTGGGCCGCAAGGCCGTCCGGCTGGGTGCCGGTGCCCGCATCTACAACCAGGACAACCTGATCGTGCCGCCCGTGTCCGTGCACGGCAAGAGCTTCGTGGTGGGCTATCTGGCCGGCCCCACCGGTGAAATCACCACCGTCTGGATCCTGAGCGAAGAAGAATACCGCGCCCTGCGCCGGCGCAACCGCTGAACGGCACGGCCCCGCGGCGTTGCCCCACCCCCGTCTTCCGGGGTGGCTTCCCGGGATCAGCAGCGCCTGCGATGCTGTACTGGTGATGCCATGGCTACCCTCTTCTGGACCGGATTTGACCGGGATCAGCACCCCGTCTGCCTCGTACTGCGACCATGCGTCCTGTCTGGACATACCTAACGATATATCGCATGACCCGCAAACTGTACCTGCGCACCTTCGGGTGCCAGATGAATTCGTATGACAGCGAACGGATGGCCGACCTCCTGGCCGAGGCCGAGCACACCGAGCTGACCGACAACCCCGAAGAGGCCGACATCGTCCTGTTCAACACCTGCTCCATCCGCGAGAAGGCACAGGAAAAGGTCTTCTCCGACCTGGGCCGCTTCAGGGCCATGAAGGCTGCGCGCCCGGACCTGATCATCGGCGTGGGCGGCTGCGTGGCCAGCCAGGAGGGCGAGGCCATCGTGCAGCGCGCGCCCTACGTGGACGTGGTGTTCGGGCCGCAGACGCTGCACCGCCTGCCCGAACTCATCCGCGCCAAACGCCGCTCTGGCCAGTCGCAGGTCGACATCCGCTTCCCCGAAATCGAGAAATTCGACGCCCTGCCGCCGCAGCGCAAGGAAGGGGGCAGCGCCTTCGTTTCCATCATGGAAGGCTGCAGCAAATACTGCAGCTTCTGCGTGGTGCCCTACACCCGTGGCGAGGAGATCTCCCGCCCCTTCGAGGCCGTGCTCACCGACGTGATGACGCTGGCCGACCAGGGCGTGAAGGAAGTGACCCTGCTGGGCCAGAACGTCAACGCCTACCTGGGCCAGGTCGAAGGCTTCGACGCCCCGGCCGATTTCACCACGCTGCTCGACTACATCCACGACATCGACGGCATCGAGCGCATCCGCTACACCACCTCCCACCCGCGTGAATTCACCGAGCGGCTCATCGAGGCCCACGGCCGCCTGCCCAAGCTGGCACCACTGGTGCATCTGCCCGTGCAGTCCGGCTCCGACCGCATCCTCGCAGCCATGAAGCGTGGCTACACCTCGCTGGAATACCGCTCCATCATCCGCCGGCTGCGGGCCGCCAGCCCCGGCATCGGCCTGACCACCGACTTCATCGTCGGCTTTCCCGGCGAAACCGAGGCCGACTTCCAGAAAACCCTCAAGCTCGCACAGGATCTGGCCTTCGACGACGCCTACTCGTTCATCTACAGCCCGCGCCCCGGCACCCCCGCGGCCAGCCTGCACGACGACACCCCAGCCGAGGAAAAGGTCGAACGCCTGCAGCGCCTGCAGGCCGTGGTCCAGCAGAGTTCGATGGACATCGCCGGACGCATGGTCGGCAGCCGCCAGCGCGTGCTGGTCGAAGGGCGCTCCAAAAAGGATGCGCACGAACTCACCGGCCGCTGCCCGAACAACCGTACCGTCAACTTCCCCGGCGATCCGGACCTCATCGGCCAGATGATCGACGTGGACATCGTCTCGGCATACACCCACACCCTGCGTGGCGAGCCGGTGGCCGAACAGGTCGAGCGCACACTGGTGCGGGTTGCGGCCGAGCGCCGGGCCCGGGGTGAGATCCACGCCCGGGAAATCTCCCGGCCCCGTGCCGCGTAACCCGCTTCGAAGCTCTCATGCGCCCTGTCCCGCTGGCCGTTGCCCTGGCATGTATCACGCTCTCCCTTCCCGCAGCGGCCAGCGGGGCGTTCACCACCACGACCAGCGGAACGGCCACCACACGACAGGCCGTTTCCGCCAGCAAAAACATCCGTGCAGAAACGAGCGTGCCGGCAGGATGGGACATGCCGGCCGCTGCCACGGCAATCGCCTCCCGCCCCCGGACGATCATCGGCGCAACCGCAACCGGCGTCTCTCCCCCAGCCGCAGGCAAGGGTAGCGCCCTGGCGTCTGACACGGACACCGGTGCAGCCCCGCAGGCCGGCAGCTTCTCAGCCCTGCCGGCCCTGCTCGACCGGGCACGTACCCTGCTGCCCCGCCAGCCCGAGGCGGCGTGGCGGCTGCTGGAGCCCCACACCTGGACCTACGCCGGCAGCCGCGACTTCGACTACCTGCTGGGGGTGGCTGCCCTGGACAGCCAGCGCCCCGGTGAAGCCGTCATGGCACTGGAACGGGTGCTGGATGCCCATCCCGACGACACCGCCGCACGTACCGAACTGGCCCGCGCCTATCTGGCTCTGGGCGAACACGACAGCGCCCGGCAGGTGCTGCAGCAGCTGGTCCGGCAGCCGCAGCTGCCGCTGGAAGCCCGCGAGAGCGTGCAGCGCTATCTGGACATCATCACCCGCCAGAACAGTGCCAGCCCGCGCCGCTGGCAGCTGGCGCTCAACCTCACCACGGGCCACGACAGCAACGTCAACGCCGGCAGCACCCGCAACCGCTGGATCATCGACGATGGTCAGGTGCTCACCCCGCTCGACGAGAACCGCCCGCACGGCAGCCCCTTTGCCGAACTGGGCCTGCAGTTCCAGCACACCCTGCCACTGTCCGGCACCCTCGGCTGGACGAACACCGTCAACGCCAGCCAGCGCCTCAACCCCCGCCAGCACCGGCAGGACACCGGCACCCTCGGCGTGGGCAGCGGCCTGGCACTCACACGGGGTGCCCACCGTTTCTCGGCCGCCCTCAATCTGCAGCAGATGTGGCTGCAGGACCGCCGCTTCCGCCGCGCCACCGGCCTGCTCGGCCAGTGGCAGTTCGATCCCGACCCCCGGAACCAGCTGGGCCTGTACGCCCAGGTCTTCCGGCTGGACTTCGACGACCAGCCCCTGCGCAACGCCCGCCGTACCCTACTGGGTGCCACCTGGGCCCATGCCTTCCGGGCGCGTGGCAACCCGGTGCTGATCGCCAACCCCTATGCCGGTCGCGAACAGCCCCGTCACACCCTGCCCGTGCTCGACTTCCGGATAGCCGGCCTGCGGCTGGGCCTGCAGCGTGAGCTGGGCGCACGCTGGCGCGCCAATCTGGGCCTGCAGTGGGAAGAACGTCGCCACCGGGGGCCCGACCCCCTCTTTGGCCGCACCCGTCACGACCGCCAGCTGGACCTGCGCCTGGGCGCCGATCATGCGCTCAGCCCGCAGCTCACCCTCAGCCCCCAGCTGCTCCACACCCGCAACCACGCCACCCTGGCCCCCAACGACTTCCGGCGCACGCAGCTGCTGGTGGATGTGCAGTACCGCTGGTAGAACACGGCCTCACCCGGCAGGGCATACTGGCGACACACGACCGGAACCTGCCCGAAGACCCTACCCTTGGGCGCGGCATGACCGTGTTGGCAGCGTCTTGAAACCATCGAGGATTCTGCACCCCTGCTGCCTTGCAAAGGGGAGTTCACGGCGCACGACCACCTGTTGCTCCTGCACGACAAACGCACCCGCCGGACAGACAGCAGGGCCACCATCCATCCAGCCGCCCGGCCGCATTCATCCCCCGCCCCCGACCGGCGCCCCCTGACGGTCGACAACCGGCCCCCATCCCCCTGCCCGGCGACAGGCTGCCCCACCACAATGCGCGCCAGGGAGGATCTCGCTTCAACTGCGGCCTGGCCATGCGCGTATGTGCACCATCTCTCGTGCCTTGCACCGCAACGCCCGCGCAGATCCTCCTCCTCTCTCTTTCGCACCATGTGGTGGACCCGTCGTGGCGCAACCCCGCAATCCGGACAGCCAGGGACCTGATCCCTCCTGCTGCAGCACGCGCTGCGGCTGCACCGTGTCCGCACGGTTTGCCTCCCTGCCGCCCGCGACCTCCGTCTGGACCCCGGCCAGAACCTCCGCCTGGTCTGGCACCAGAGCTTCCGTCTGGAGTCCCGCCTGGCACCCCCGCCGCCTGCTGCAGATCGGCCTGCCGATCCTCGCCCTGGCCATGCCGCCGGGTCATGCCCTTGCACTCGGCCAGCCGGGCAACCTGCCCCCGCCGGCCCCCGCCGCTGCGCCCCTCGCCGCCGGCCGTCTCATCATGGCCAGCGGCGACGTGCGCATCGTCGATATCCAGAGCGTCCCACCGGCGTCCGGGCAGGCATCGGCAGCCTCCGGCGTCGCCCATGCCGGCGCCGCATCCACCGGGGTATCCCCATCTGCCACATCGTCCACCAGGGATTCCGCATCCTCCACACCGACCACCGGACAGTCCATCAGAACCGCCCAGGCCGGCGACTGGCTTCATGCCGGCCAGATGATCATCACCGGCGCCCACGGCCGGGCGCAGATCCGCTTCCGTGACGGTGCGCTGGTCTCGCTGCAGCCCCGGTCACAGTTCCGCATCGACCAGTACGCCTATGGAGAAGACCGCCAGCGCAGCTTCTACAGCCTGCTCGAAGGCACCCTGCGGGCCATCTCCGGCGCCATCGGCAAGAAGAACCCCGACGACTTCCGGCTCGACACGCCCACCGCCACCATCGGCATCCGGGGTACCGAGTTTCTCGTGCAGGAAACCCACTGCAGCCCACGCTGCCAGCCGGGCCAGCAGGACGGCCTGAACGTGGCCGTCAGTCACGGTCGCGTGCGCGTCTTCAATGGCGCCGGCGCCATCGACATCGGCGCCGGCCGCGCCACCTGGGTTGCTTCGGCCACCAGCCGCCCGCAACCCACCACGCGCAAACCCGTCATCAGCGCCCCGCCCACCCAGCAGGAGCGCGATGCCGAGCAGAAAGCAGACGAAAGCACGCAGACCACCGGCGATTCCACACAGACCGGGTCCACTGCGTCTGACGACGGCTCGTCTACCGGGACCACGTCCAGCGACACCACGTCAACCGGAACCACGTCCAGCGACGGCTCGTCCGGTGACAGCCTGTCCAGCAACAGCGCCTCATCCGGTGCATCCCAAGCGGCAGGCAACACGTTCCAGACGGGAGTGTCCAGCCCAAAGAGCGTCCTGCCTGCCGGCAATCTGGGGCTGCCACAGATTTCCATTCCCCAGCCATCCAGACGTCCGGACGCCCAGCCGCCTGCTACGGCGCCCGTCACACCCGTGCGTCCCACGCCAGCGCCACAGCCGGCACCACGGCCCACACCAAAGCCCGAACCCGCGTCGGCACCGCAGCCCGCTCCGGCTCCCGTGCCCTCTCCCGGCACGACGCCCACGCCGGCTCCGGCCCCCACGCCCAACCCAGCCCCAGCTCCGACACCAGAGCCCACGCCTGCGCCTGCTCCCACGCCCGTCCCGGTACCCACACCGACACCTGCGCCCGCCCCGACACCCGCTCCCTCGCCCGTGCCGGCCCCAGGGCCTGCGCCCCAGCCAGCCCCCATTCCCGGACCCGAGCCAGTCCCTCAACCAGTCCCCGGCCCGGTCCCGGCGCCGGAACCTGTGCCCGCTCCGTCACCGGTTCCATCGCCCCTGCCGGTCATTCCCGTCGAACCCGATCTGCCCGACAACCCGGAACCGGCACGCCCGCGCCCCCCGGCCCCCGAACCTGCTCCGGAGCCTGCTCCCGTGCCGGCGCCCGGCCCTGCACCCGTGCCGTCTCCGGAACCCGCTCCATCTCCGGCCGATCCGGTCATCCCACCATCGCCCGCACCCACCCCCACCGACCCGGTCACACCGCCTGCGCCGGCCCCCACGCCTGTGCCCGGTCCACAACCAGCCCCCAGCCCGCAACCGGCACCGGATCCCGCCCCTGCGCCAACCCCCTCGCCAGCGCCGGCGCCTTCGCCGGAACCGGTTCCCACGCCCATACCCGGACCAGTGCCCGGCCCAGCGCCGGAACCTGCCCCCACGCCCGTACCGTCACCCGAGCCAGTACCCGCACCCGTACCGTCGCTCGGTCCGGTGCCTGCCCCCGTGCCGGCACCGCAACCCGCCCCTGCGCCGCAGCCTGCGCCCTCACCGGCACCACAGCCCTCACCGGCACCAACGCCAGCACCCCAGCCGGCCCCGACGCCCGCCCCCCTGCCAGAGCCGGCCCCTGTCCCGACACCCATCCCGGCCCCCGTCCCGGTGCCCCCGCCCGCGCCACCTGCCCTGCCGTCCACCCTCGGCACCGGCAGCCACGCGGCCGGCAGCCTGCGCCTGATCACCGCCAACGCGCCCTGGCCGTTCAACTACACCGTGGGCGACACCGCCCCCGCCATCCGGCTGGGCAGTGACTTGCGTCCACAGCGAATCGGCCCCTGCGGCATCCTCGGCAACTGCATGAACTTCGACATGGCCGACACCACCGAGGCCGGCCATGAAGGCGCCGTCACCTGGGGGCGCTTCAGCCAGGGCAGCGTACGTCTGACCCTGCTGCTGATGGATCTGGACAACCAGCTGCAGCAGACCCGCGGCATCCACTATCTGGCCGGTGTCCCCACCGTCACCATGCCCACCGCCGGCACGGCCCGCTACACCCTGTCGGGCGCCACCGCCCCCACCTTCAGCAAGGGCGGCGTGCAGCCCGGCACCTTCACCGGCCAGGGCCTCGTGCAGTTCGCCCCCGGCACCGGCACCCAGATCGCACTGGATGGCGAACTGAAGTTCGGCAGCGACCAGCACTACCGCATGACCACCGACGGCGCCCGCTTCGATGCCCAGGGGCGCCTGAGCCAGATCGGCACCACCAACCTGCGCATGCAGAGCCCCAACACCTTCACCGGGGATCTGCGCGTCCGTTCGCAGGGCAGCAGCGACGCCATGCAATGCGGCACCGGCGACTGCCGGGCGGCCATCAACGGTGGCTTCTTCGGGGACAACGCCACCCAGATGGGCTTTGGCTACACCGTCACCAACCCGAAGCACAGCGGCGAAACCGACACCATCCACGGCGTGGCGGTGATGAAGCGGGAAACACCCTGATTGCCCCGTCCGCACCATGAACGGGTGCGTGTCGCGAGCCTGTTCGTCCCCGCGCGAGCCCCGGTCGTGTGCAGAACGCGTCATGGACTCATTCGTCCACGTGCTGACCTCAGCCGTGTGCCGACAGGGCACCACGCAGGCAAGGCAGCCGCCTTGCCAGAGGAGCCGCCCCACCTCATGCCAGACAACATGGGTAGCGCGCCCGCCTGCACGGCACGGCTGCCCGCTACAATTGGACAAAGGTTTCTCCTCCCGGTCAGCACTGCCCCCCTAAAGCACCCTCCATGCCCGTCCAGGCCCAATTCTCCATCGACGAACCCGACAACGCCCGGCTGGCCAGCCTGTGCGGCGCGCTCGACGCCAACCTGCGCACCATCGAAAGCGCGCTGGACGTGCGCATCACCCGGCGCGGCAGCACCTTCACCATCGAAGGCGATGAAACCGCCCCGGCCCGCGCCGCCCGCCTGCTGGACAGGCTCTACCACGCCCGCCGTCACCCCCTCAGCAACGAGGAGCTTCAACTGGCCATCATCGAATCCCGTCACAGCAGCCCGGCCGACCTGCCGGTCACCGAAGCGCTACCCCCGCAGTCGCCCGACAACCCCACCTTCCGCACCCGCCGCGGCGAGGTGCAGGGGCGTACCCCCAACCAGCGCAAGTACCTGAAGAACATCCTGGCGCACGACCTGTCCTTCGGCATCGGCCCGGCCGGCACCGGCAAGACCTTCCTTGCCGTGGCCTGCGCCATCGACGCGCTGGACCGCGACCAGGTCGAACGCATCATTCTCACCCGTCCCGCCGTCGAGGCCGGCGAGCGCCTGGGCTTCCTGCCCGGCGATCTCACCCAGAAGATCGATCCCTACCTGCGCCCGCTCTTCGACGCCCTCAACGAGCTGATGGGCCACGAACGCGTGGCCAAACTCATCGAACGCCAGCAGATCGAAATCGCTCCGCTGGCCTACATGCGCGGCCGCACGCTGTCCAACGCCTTCATCATTCTGGACGAGGCCCAGAACACCACGCCCGAGCAGATGAAGATGTTCCTCACCCGCATCGGCTTCGGCTCGAAGGCCGTCATCACCGGCGACATCACCCAGATCGACCTGCCTGCGCCCAAAAAGAGCGGTCTCGTGCAGGCCCAGCGCGTGCTGAAGAACGTCAAGGGCATCGCCTTCAACCGTTTCGAATCCGGCGACGTGATCCGCCACCCGCTGGTGGCCCGCATCGTCGAGGCCTACGAGAAACACGTCGAGAACCGCAAGCGCCCCGTACCGGAGCACTAGGGAATTCCGGGGAGCTTCTGCAAAAGTCTGCGAGCGCGCTGGACCCGGGACCAGAATGAGTCAGAAGACACCATTTCCCGACAGCAGCAGGGCCATTGGCAGCAAATGACAACACGCTGGATCGCCCGGGCATGAAGGCCAAAGTGCCGCAGGACTTTTGCAGAAACTCCCCAGGGCTCTTTCGTCCCCGCGCTGCCCCCACATGAAAAACCACATCTCGCACCCCGCTCACCACCTGTCCCTGCAGGTCCAGATCGATGAAGACACCCTCGGCATCGACGCCCTGCCCGTGGCACGCCCCCAGCTGCGCCGCTGGGTGCAGGCCGCCCTGCGCGCCGATGCCGAAATCGTCTTGCGCTTCGTCGGCCTGGAGGAAAGTCAGGTACTGAATCACCAGTACCGCGGCAAGAACAGACCCACCAACGTCCTGACCTTCGACTACGCCCACGAGCCCATCGTGCAGGCCGACATCGTCATCTGCCTGCCCGTGCTGGAACGGGAAGCGGCCGAACAGCACAAGCCGCTGCGCAACCATCTCGCGCACCTGGTCATCCATGGCGTACTGCACGCCCACGGCATGGACCACCTCACGGACGAAGAAGCAGCCGACATGGAGGCTGCCGAAGTCGCCCTGCTCAAACGCTTTCGCATCCGCGACCCGTACCAGCTACCCGAAGAATAGGATCGGCCGGCAACCCCCTGCCATCGGCGGGCACGCCCCCCGCATTTGACCAGTTTTACCAGCCGCCCGAGCGGCTGCAGGCACGGCCTGCGTGATGGTCAACCTCTGGAATAATGCCGGCTTTCAGGTTGCCCCGACCGGTTACGCCGATGCCCACTGCTTTTACCCCTTTCTCCTCCCGCAGACCGCTCATACAGGGCCTGCTGGCCCTGCTGCTGGGCGTGGCCCACGCCTTTACCTTCGCCCCCTGGGGCAATGGCTGGCTGCAGCTGGCCGTACTCACCGGCTTTGCCCTGCTGGTCCTGCGGGGCGGGGGGTTTCTGACGGGGCTGCTGTTCGGCATCGGCTGGTTCAGCGCGGGCGTGGGCTGGGTCTACATCAGCATGCACGACTACGGCGGCGTTCCCGCACCGCTGGCCGCGGTGGCCGTCGTGCTGTTTTCCTCCTATCTGGGCCTGTACCCGGCGCTGGGCGCACTGTTTTGCAGACGCAACCACCTGGCCCCCTGGCCCTTCGTCCTCACTTTTTCCGGTGCCCTCACCCTGGCGGAGCTGGCCCGCGGTTGGGTGCTGACCGGATTTCCATGGCTCGGTATTGGCTACGCACAGATCGACAGCCCCCTCGCCGGTTTTGCGCCGGTGGGCGGCGTCTACCTCGTGACACTGGTCACCAGCTTCATCGCAGCCAGTGCTGCCGTGCCCCTGCAGCACGTGCTGACACGGCACACGCCAGCACCAACGCCCCCCATCCTGCCCCTGATGGTGCCATGCCTCGTCTCCGTTGCCCTGCTGGGTCTGGGCACCGTACTGGGGAAACACGCATGGAGCATTCCCGCCGGGAAGCCGCTGAGCGTCAGCCTGCTGCAGGGCAACGTACCGCAGGCCATGAAATTCGATCCAGAAACAGCGGCACTGGCCCGACACCAGTACCTGCAGATGATCGAAAACGCCCCGGCCGACCTCATCCTGCTGCCCGAAACGGCCTGGACCACCCGCTGGGACAACACCGAATCCAGCCTCAAGCAACGGCTCTACCAGTTCATCTTCGACACCGACAGCACCGTGGCGCTGGGCCTGCCACGCTTCGGCCTGGTACGCGTGCCCGGCACACACAAACCCGGCACGGCGCAGAATGCCGCCAATACCGCCAATACCGCCAATACCGCCAATACCGCCAGTACCACCAATACCACCAATGCCCATGCGCATGCGCATGCTTCAGGAAAGCGTGCTTCGGAGGAACAGGCAGAGGAACCTGCATCAGGGGAGCAGATATCAGGAGAACGGGCTTCCGGGGAACACGCCTCCGGGAAAGATATGGAGGCATCCGTTGCAAAGGCGGCAGACACCCACGCCCAGGACGCCTGGCAATGGCAGGTCAGCAACAGCGTCGAGGTCTTCACCCGTGAGTCGATTCTCGGCCCGTCGGCCGCCGGTTCCATCGACCGTTCCGGTCGCTACCACTACGACAAGCGCCATCTCGTCCCCTTCGGTGAATTCATCCCCGAGGGTTTCCACTGGTTCATGGCCATCATGCAGGTCCCGCTGGGCGACCAGATGCGTGGATCCCCCCAGCAACCCCTGCTGGACCTGAAGGACCAGCGCATCGGCTTCGACATCTGCTACGAAGACATCTTCGGCGAGGAACTGCTGGACCAGGTGCGGGACCAGCACCCCGCATCCCCTTCAGCACAGCAGGCCCCCGGACACGAACACCCGGAACGGACCACGCCGGACCGCGAGCACACAGGCCGGGACACGGCGGCTGCATCGACTGCCGGTGATGCCTCCGGCACAGGCGCCACCATCCTCGCCAACCTGACCAATCTGGGCTGGTTCGGCAACTCCCACGCGCTGCCCCAGCACCTGCAGATCGCCCGCATGCGGGCCCTGGAAACCGCCCGCCCGATCATCCGGGCCACCAACACCGGCACCACCGCCGTCATCGATGCTCACGGGCACGTACAGGCACAGCTGCCCACGCACCAGGAAGGCACACTGCGTGCCACCGTACAGGGGCACACCGGACTCACCCCCTACGCCCGGCTGGGCGGCAATCTGGCGCTGTGGCTGCTGTCGGCAGCCCTGATGGCCGCCGGTACGCTGCTCGCGCGAAAATTCCGGGCCGCACCGGCATCAGGCGCGGATCGCTGATGCCTGTGTCCAATGCCCGGTGTCTGACCTCTGCCTGAAAACCCGGGTGCTGGCTACCGGGTACGCAGGTGCCTGGGTGGCTGAACACCTCCAGCAATATTCCCCGTTCAGGCCGGTAGCCAGCCCTCGGTCATGATCTGGTCAAAGGACCACGGACACACCTCGGGATACTCGCGTGGCCCCGCCTCGCGCATCGCGATCACCAGCGCATCCTCCCAGGCGTCCTGCCACCAGTCCGGATCGGCCAGCACGGCCTTCAGGCTGGGGGTTTTCTTCACGGCCCGTTCGATACGGCTGCGCTGCAGACGAATGGTCTGCGCCCAGCTGCTGCCCGCCCGCTCCGGCTGGTACTGCCATTTCAGCAGATGTGCCAGCAGCACCGCCATCCGGCTGATCAGCTCACGCTGTTCGCTCTTGCCCACGTCCTCGATCTCATCTGCAATGTGTTCGATGTCCAGCAGCTCATAGCGCCCTGCCCGCAGCAGCGCCGCCTGCTCATTGGCCCAGGCCACGATGTCCTGGTCGTATTTCACCGTCGTCATCTACCTGGCCTCCTGTTCACGGCCGCCCTCACCAGATTCCTCGTATCCGATCCTTCATGCCGGATCCACGCACACCAGATCCGGTCGATTTGCACCCGAACTGCTGCCTGCACCAGGCACACGCACACCAATCCGCTCGCATCGACACGCCCACATCACTCCCTCATACGGCCCCGCTCACGCCGGCTGCAACCACCACGCCAGCAGCAGCATCAGCGTCCCGCCGCCGGCCAGCACCAGCCAGACGAGCTTCTGGTTGGCCGACACATAACTCCAGACGAACGCGGGCACATAGACCACGAAGGTCAGCCCGCCGAACAGCGCCTGCATCTCCCCATAGGGGTACCCGGCCCGCACCGCCAGCGCAAGCGCCAGCAGAAAGGCCCCCCAGGCAAACGCAAAGCCGCCCACCACACTGACAGCCACTTTCGACGCCATCAGCCATGCACGCGCCCTGCGCTGTTCGGGGGTGCGGTGCAGCGGCATGACATCCTCGCCGGCACTGACCATGATGACCTCCTCGCCTGATGGATGAAGCCGACAGTGTAGGGGTATTCCTGCGGCAAGGGAACACAGCGTCCAGCAGTCCCCTCTCTTGCCCCCACCGTCTGACAGCCCGCACCAACTGTCCGGCAGCCCACCGCCCAGCGTGCCAGCCCAAACCCGGCAACATTCCCCCCGACAAAACCACCATGGCTCGTGCACGCACCGTCAATCCGGCGCGCCACGGCATCCTGTCTCTGTCGAGGGGTTCTGCATGCACTCGCTTGCCACCGAGTTTCCGGTCGATCCGGCCACCGGCCCGGACGACTTCCTGCAGGCCATCGTGCACTGGCTCGATACCGACCAGCAGACCAGCCTCCCCACCGACGCCCTGCATGCCCTGCCCCGGAATGTCACCGGCAACCTGCAGGCCCTGGCCGCCGGCGAACCCAAACGCGCGCTTCCCCCGTTGACCAGCCCGGACGCCACCGAATCCCTGCAGGTACTGGCCACCATCACCCCCCACAGTAACCCGGCACGCCCCCATGAAACGCTGGCCGGCATCAGCTACAGCCGGCGCCAGGGCCCCATTCTCTGGACGACCACCGCCGTCTGGTCCAGCCAGCAGGCCGTCGGCGGGAAGGGGCAGCCCAGCGCCTGGGTGGGCCTGCGGATCCGCAGCAGCGCCGACGACCCCATGCAGCGCCTGCCCGTCGACCGTCACCCCGCCATCGTCCGCTGCCTGCTGGACCACCTTGGCGGCGGGCAGGACGGCCCATTCACCACCAGCGCCTCGCCCCGCACGCTGAGCAACGGCCATGACCTGATGCTGGCCGCCAGTGCCGTGCTCGGCAGCACCGGCAACCGCATGCCCGTCGTCTACGTCAGCGCGAACTTCCAGCATGGCCACGCCGTCAATCCGGCCCGGCTGGCGAACGAACTGGCCGGACTGGCCCATGTCCTGGTCGAACCCGGCAACAATTTCTCCCGCCAGCTGCAGCGCCAGACCGACGGCGTCAACGTCTATGGCGGTACCGTCGGCATCCACTGGCCCGAAGGCGGTGAAAAGCGCGCCTTTTTCCTGGGGTCGCTCTACCGGACGGCTGCCGAACTTCACGACGTGATTCGCGAGGACATCCGCCGCACCCACATCAACCGTCGCCCCCTGCCCCGCTGCACCTGGACCCACCTGCGCGAAAGCAGCTCGCGCAACGCCATCGCCGTGCTCAGGTCATCCGGTTCCGGTTCGGTCGAGGACTACATCCGCAATTTCGACGAAGAACTGGCCGCCCGGGAGCAGCAGCTGCAGGACGCCGAAAATGAAATCCGCCGCCTCGAACAGGAACTGCGACGCCACAGTGCGCATCCCGGAGGCATGACCCCGCTGCTCAGATCCGGAGAAGAACGCGACTTCTACGACAACGAAACCCTGTGCATCCTGCTCGATGCGCTGCAGGAAGCCAGCCAGCGCGGCGTGCCCGGCGACAGCCGTCGACAGCATGTACTGCTCTCCATCCTGAAGGCAAACCCGCGCCCACCCGGCTGCCTGGCCAGCCAGTTCCGCGACACCCTGAAGAACCTGCTGCGCGGCACCACCACCCTCGACACCCGCACCCGACGCGGTCTGGAAAAACTGGGGTTCACCATCACCGACGGGGGCAAGCACTACAAGCTGGTCTACCAGGGTGACGACCGCTACACCTATACCCTGCCCAGCAGCGGCAGCGACTACCGCGGCGGCCTCAACGCCGCTTCGGACATTGGGCGACTGATGTTCTGAGCGCATCGGGGCGTTGATACCGCATCGTCACCGGCTGTGTCGTCACCGCAAACCGGCGGAGGTCACACGCAAAATCCCGACGTGTGCATGCCACCGCTCATCTGCGGGCAGACGAAGAGACCCATGGCGCGCTCCAGACAGATTGACCGCTCACACGATCTCGCCCAGCACATCTCCCGCAGACACCGCGGCCCCCGCCGCAACCCGCCGCCTGAGCACGCCCGCCACCGGCGCCATCACCTGCGTCTCCATCTTCATCGCCTCCATCACCGCCACCGCCTGCCCGGCAGTCACGGTCTCGCCCTCGGCCACTTTCCAGTCCAGCAATGTGCCAGCCATCGGTGCCAGTACCGCAGGCTGCGCAGTATCCTGTCCTGACGCACACGGCAAGCCACCTGCGCTCCCCCAGGCTGCGCCCAGGCCCCCGGACCCGGCGGGATGTCCGCCCCCCGCCGTCCCGTCAGCCCCCAGGCCCGCCGCCCCGGCCACACCGGCGGCCAGCACCCCCACCAGCTGCGCCGGCAGCCCCAGCATCACCCGCCGTCCATCCAGTTCCACCGGCATGCGCACGAGCGGCAGGCTGCCCAGCGGCTCCGGCCGTACCGAAGACGCCAGATCATCGGCAAATTCCGTTTCGATCCAGCGCGTGTGCACATGAAAACCGCCATCGCCCACCGCCACGAAGGCCGGCGCATTCAGCACCGCCCGGTGAAACGGCAGCACGCTCGGCACGCCCTCGATGACGAATTCCGCCAGTGCCCGGCGCGCGCGCATCAGCACCTGCTCGCGGCTGTCACCGTATACGATCAGCTTGGCCATCATCGAATCGAACTGGCCAGCCACCACCGAACCACTGTCCACCCCGCTGTCCAGCCGGATGCCCGGCCCGGACGGGGGCACGAACCGTTCGATGCGCCCCGGCATCGGCAGAAAACCCCGCCCCACATCCTCGGCATTGATGCGAAACTCCATCGCATGCCCGATGGGTGCCGGCGTTTCCGTCACGGACAATGGCAGTCCATCGGCCACCCGCAACTGCTCCACCACCAGGTCGATGCCGGCGGTAATTTCCGTCACCGGATGCTCCACCTGCAGCCGCGTGTTCACCTCCAGAAAGGAAATGGTGCCATTGCGGCTCACCAGAAACTCCACCGTACCCGCGCCCACATATCCCGCCGCCGCACAGATATCCTTTGCCGCCTGATGAATGCGCGCACGCTGCTCCGACGACAGGAAAGGTGCAGGGGCCTCTTCCACCAGCTTCTGGTTGCGCCGCTGCAGCGAGCAGTCGCGTGTGCCCAGCACCACCACATGACCATGCGCGTCGGCCATCACCTGTGCCTCCACATGGCGCGGCCGGTCCAGATACTGCTCGACAAAGCATTCACCCCGTCCAAAGGCCGTGGTGGCTTCACGTACCGCCGACGCATACTGCTCGGCCACCTCATCCATCTGCCAGGCCACCTTCAACCCGCGCCCGCCGCCGCCAAAGGCGGCCTTGATGGCAATGGGCAGACCATGCTCGCGCGCAAAGGCCAGCACCTCATCGGCACTGCCCACCGGGTCCGTCGTTCCAGCCACCAGCGGGGCGCCGACGGATGCAGCGATTTTCCGGGCGGCCACCTTGTCGCCCAGCTGTGCAATGGTGTCGGGCCCCGGCCCGATCCACACCAGGCCGGCGTCGATCACCGCCTGTGCAAACGCGGCATTTTCCGAGAGAAAGCCATAGCCCGGGTGCACCGCATCCGCCCCGCTGCGGTGCGCGATGTCCAGCAGTTTTCCGATGTTCAGATAGGTTTCTGCCGGGCGCTCGCCCTGCAGCGCATGTGCCTCATCGGCCAGCCGCACGTGCAGTGCATCCTGATCCACGTCGGCATACACCGCCACGCTCTGCACGCCATGATCGGCACAGGCACGAATGATGCGCACCGCAATTTCGCCGCGGTTGGCAATCAGGACTTTCTTGATCATTTTCCATGTTCCACGAAGGGCGCCACCACCCGGAAGCGCACGAAGGTCCCTGCCGGCAGCTGTGCCGCCCGGTCCAGATGATACGGTGCCACACAACCGATCACCGGGTATCCGCCGGTGAGCGGATGATCGGCCAGAAACAGCACGGGCTGCCCATTGGCAGGCACCTGCAGCGCCCCCAGCGCCGTGCCTTCCGAGGGCAGCTCCACCCCGGCATATGCGGCCGCACGCTGCAGCGGTGCTTCTCCCTGCAGCCGCAGCCCCACCCGGCTGGACTGCTGAGTCACCTGCCAGCCCTGCTGCACCAGTCGCCGAAGTGATTCATCATCGAACCAGTCGGTGCGCGGTCCCAGTGTGATGTCCAGTACGATGGCATGTCGCCAGGCAGCCGGGGGGTCTGCCGCGGCCGTGCCCTGCACGGCCACGTGTGCCGTCCCTGAACCCGGTCGCACATCCCCATCCGTCACCTGCGTCTGGGCATCACCCCGTACGGACGTACCGTCACCTGCACCTCTGGCGCCAGGCGATGTCTCCGGCAGGTGCGGCAGCAGCACTTCCAGCGTCGGGCTGCCGGCCTCCGGCGCATCCACCGCACCGCGGATCAGCCGGCCTGCCCGCAGCCGCTGCCCCGCCTGCAGCGGTTCCGGCCCCACACCCGCCAGCGTATCGGTGGCGCAGCTGCCCAATACCGGTGCCACGGCAAGGCCACCGCGTACGCCCAGATACGTGCGCAGCCCGCGTTCGGGCGCCCCCACCGTCAGTACATCGCCGGGGTCCAGCGCCAGCGGCTGGTGACGTACAGCCTGCAGCAGGCGGCCCAGCCCATCCCGCAACGTCAGGGGCCCGGTTGCTCCGGTCAGCGCCACCACCGTGCGCTGCAGCGCCCGTACGGAAAATCCGCCATACAGCAGTTCGACCACCGGCGCATCCGGCACATTGCCCAGCAGCTGGTTGGCCAGCCGGAAGGCCGTGCGGTCCAGCGCACCGGAAGCCGACACACCCTGCCCCGCCATCCCCGCCCGGCCGGCATCCTGAAACAGCGCCTGCAGGCCGGTGTGCAGCACTTCCAGTACGGTGGTACCGTCCGGACCGGGCGCAGCATCCACCCCGGCGTCATGACCATGCAGGCCCGGCACACGCCGTTCAGTCCCGTGCAATGTTGCGCCCGCACCCGCATCAACCACACGCAGGTTTTCTGATTTCCCACGCGCATACGCCGCCTGCAGCGCCGCCCCCGCATCGGTGGCCACATCCACGAACTGCACCCGCATGCCGGGCTGCAGCAGCGCAGGCGTTGCGCGGGCCAGATCCCACATCGGCACGTCGGTCGTGCCGATCAGCTGCCAGCCACCCGGCGTGGCCCGCGGATACACCCCGCTGAAACGCCCGGCCAGCCCCACGGACCCCGCCGGAATGCGCGTGCGCGGGCTGCTGCGACGCGGCACATCGAACACCGGATCACCACCGGCCAGATAGGCAAAACCCGGTGCAAACCCGGTAAACGCCACCGTCCACACCGACGCCGCATGGCGGCGCACCAGCTCGTCCGCCGTCAGCTTCAGGTACGCGGCCATCTCCGGCAGATCCTCGCCGTCATAGCGCACCGGAATCTGCACCAGCTCACCCGCCTGCTCCCGTGCACGGGGGCGCCCCTGCCGTGAGCGGATCTGCGCCACCAGCGCCGCCTGCGTGCACACCCAGGGCTGAAACTGCACCAGCAGCGTACGTGCCGCCGGCACCAGATCCACCACCCCCTCGACCGGATCGGCCTGCAGTGCCTCCAGCAGGGCCAGCGTTTCGTCCAGACCGGACAGCTCGACCAGCACCGCATCCAGGCTCACGGGCAATATTCGCATCACAGCATCCTTTCATCCACACAGAACGGCCGCAGCACCACCCCGGCGGCAGACAGGGTATCGCGCACCGCCCGTGCCATCGCCACCGCATCCGGGCTGTCGCCGTGCACGCAGATCGAGTCGGCCGCCACGCGGGCCAGACTGCCGTCCACCGCTTCCACCACGCCTTCCTGCACCAGCCGCAGCATGCGTGCCGCCACCACGCCGGCATCGTGCAGCACCGCCCCCGGCGCACGCCGCGACACCAGCGTCCCCTGCGGGGTATAGCCCCGGTCGGCAAACGCCTCGGCCACCACCCGCAGCCCGGCCGACCGCGCCCACGCCGCCAGTGGCGAACCCGCCAGCACCACCAGCGCCAGATCCGCATCCAGCAGCCGCAGCGCCTCGATCACATCGGTGGCCTGCCGCTCGTCGTGCGCCATGGTGTTGTAGAGTGCGCCGTGCGGTTTCACGTAGCACACCTCGGTCCCCGCCACCCGGGCCAGCGCCTGCAGCGCACCGATCTGGTAGATCACCCCCGCACGCAGGTCTGCCGACGCCACATCCATCGCCCGCCGGCCAAAGCCCGCCAGGTCCGGATAGGCCACGTGCGCGCCCACACGCACACCCCGCTGCGCCGCCGCCCGCAGCGTATCCAGCACCCCGGCCGGATCACCCGCATGGAAACCGCAGGCCACATTGGCACTGGTGACGATATCGAGCATCGCCGCATCGTCCCCCATTTTCCAGGCACCGAAACTCTCGCCCAGGTCACTGTTCAGATCGATCTGCTGCACGTGTTCGCCCTTCACATGAAATCGTTGATCATCACTTCAAACCAGACATCCATTGTGCACCTGCAGGTTTCGCAGGGACGAATGAGTTTTTGAGCCCCCTATCGGGGTGGGCCAACAGGGCACCAGGAAGGCTGACAACGCCCCCATACCATGATAGTTTCTCATTTCCCCCATTCCGGACCCCCATCCCGCAATACCTCCCCGCCTGCGCCATGACAGCCCCCGACCACGGCCCGCAGACCTCCCTGTCTTCCGGCAGAAAGCTCTTCAACAGCTTCATCCGGCACGTCACCTGGAACCCGGAGAGCCTGCCCGCGCCCGACAGCTTCCGGCTGGACCGCGGCAGCTGCCACCTTGCCACCCACTTCGATTCCCGGGGGCTGGGCAGGGGCGACCTGAACGCGCAGGCCTTCGACAATGGCCTGATGGCCAGCATGCTGACGGCCGACCTGCACCAGCCGGTCATCCGCCTCAACACCTGCGGCGACACGTTTGCCCCTGCCGTGAGCCTGCAGATGATGATGGGTGGCCGCATCGAATGGGTCGATGGCCGGGGGCAGTCCCACCAGAGCCACCGCCATCACGAACTCTGGACCTTCTCCGGCCTGCAGCACTGGCAGCGCTCCTCCATGCTGCCCAGTCTGCTGTCGCAGACCCACGTCACGGCCTCGGTCGAACTGCTCGCACGCTGGCAGGAAGACCTGCCCGATGGCGAAGGGCGCCGCCGCCTCCAGCATTATCTGGATTCAGCCCGGGCCGCCTCCCACTACCATGCCCAGAACCTGCCGGCCACCATGGGCAGCATCGCCCTGCGCCTGCAGGCCCTGCTGCAGGACGGAACGCCCCCCACCCTGGCCCGGCGTCTGCAAATCGAAGGGCTGGCCATTGCGCTGCTGGGCCTGTGGCTGGAGATGCCCGGGCCGGCCCCCACCGGCAACCGGCATCGCTGGCAACGTGCAGTCAACGATACCCTCGACATCATCCACGCCGAGTACGCACGGAACCTCTCCATCGGCGACCTGGCGCGCCGTGTGGGCCTCAACGAGTGCTACCTGAAGCGTGCCTTTCGCGAACGCACCGGCATGGGCATTGCCACCTGTGTGCGCCAGCTGCGCCTGAACACCGCCCTGGCCCTGATCGAGGAGGGGCGCAAGCCCATCCACGCCATCGCCCGGCACGTCGGCTACACCAACCCCAGCCATTTTGCCCGGGCCTTCCAGGAGCAGCACGGCTTCCTGCCTTCTGAGGTGCACCCCGACAGATCCCGCGAAGACACATGATGAACACCCCCGACCAGCCCACCGACTCGCCCGGCCGGCAGATGTTCGGGCAGTTCATCCAGCAGGAATCGGCCAGCACGGACGATCTGCCCCAGCCGGACGCCTTCAGCCTCGACATGCACGCCATGCATGTGGGCGCACGTTTCCATGACCATGTCCTGGGACACGGGCAGCTGGCCGCCCAGGCCTTTCACAGCGGCCTGCTGGTGAGCGGCCTGCAGCACGACATGGTGCGCACCAACAGCGTCATCGAAGCCCCTCCGCCCTGTCTGGTGCTGGAACTGATGATGGGCGGCCATGTGCAATGGACCGACCGGCACGGTGTCCGGCACCGGAGCGGCACGCATGGCGAGATCTGGTGCTTCAGTGGTCTGCCCGACTGGCGCGAGTACACCATGCTGCCCGGCCAGCTGTCCCAGGCCCACATCACGGCTGATCCTGCCCTGCTAGCACGATGGCTGGAAGATCTGCCCCGCGGCCAGGAGCGGCAGCACCTCGAACAGTATCTGGATGCCATGGCCCGGGGGACGCCCCGGATGCTGACCACCGCCATGCCCGCTGCCATGGCCGGCATGGCGGCACACCTGCAGACCCAGCTGCAGGATTGCCTGCACCTGCCCACACTGTCGCAGCGCCTGCAGATCGAAGGGCTGGCCACCAGCCTGCTGGGGGCCTGGCTCGGCCTGCCCGTCTCTGCGCCGGCCGCGCAACGCCCCCGCTGGGAGCGTGCGGTGCAGGCTGCCATCGACATCATCCACGCCGGGTACGGCGGCGATCATCTCTCGATCGGCGAGCTGGCGCGACGCACCGGCACCAACGAGTGCTACCTGAAGCGGGGTTTCCGGGAACGCACGGGCACCAGCATCGCCGCCTACATCCGCCAGCTGCGCCTGCGCTCGGCCCTGGCCCTGCTGGAAGAAAACCGCCTCTCCATCCGCGAGGTGGCCCGTGAGGTCGGCTACGCCAGCCCCAGCCAGTTTGCCCGTGCCTTCCGCGCCCTGCACGGTTTCTCGCCATCGGACGTGCAGCGGCAGCGGGCCTGAGAACCTGTCATGGCCCCATTCGTGGCCAGCACGGGAACGAATGCGTCCATGGCGCACGCAGGACGGAAGCGCACCGCCTCCAGCGTCGGCGTACTGAACAGGCTCTGCACGATCATCAGGGCACGTACGAAAAATTCCCGGTGCTGTCAGGTTTTTCCTGAACGGGGCACCCAAACGGGATGAGAATTCTTTGCATTCAATATTCAAAGGAGACCCATCATGCCCGAAGCCCCGTCCTTCCCGCCCGCACCCCTGCAGCCCTCTCGCCGGCAACCGGCTCACTGGTTCCCTGTCTCCCGTCACGCCCGGAAGGCCCCCGCCAGGGCACCACGGCAGGCCGACCATGCGCTCCGGCCACACCCCTTGCCCCTCGCACCAGCCGAGCACCCGCAGCCCGTGCCATTCGCCCGGCCACGGCCGCTGTTCATGGCCATCCTCGCCGCCTGCCTGGCCATGCCGGCCAGCGCCCGAACGGAAGAAGTCTCCAGTCAGGTTCCGGCGGCAGCCGCCACCGCCGGCAGCAGCACGCGTTCACGGCAGGCGCCGGTGGGCACGCCCCTGCTGTTGGCCCAGAGCAGCCATGCCCATGCCACCTCCCTGCCAGCCGTCACCGTTCACGCCCGCAAGGCCGAGGAAAAGGTGAAGGATCTGCCCTTCACCGTCAGCGTCACCGATGATGTCGATCTGGAAACCCGCCGCATCACCCGCATGGAAGATGTCCTGCGCGGCACGCCGGGCGTGGACGTGAACTCGTGGGGTGGCCCCGACAGCGCCAACGTACGCATCCGCGGCGTGGGCTCGCTCTACCTGTCCGGCACCGACGACAACTCGGTCGTCGTCAATGTCGATGGTGTGCCCACCAGCGTCTCGAACATCGGCCTCGGCACCCTGGATGCCGAGCAGATCGAGGTGCTCAAGGGGCCACAGGGCACCCTCTTCGGCCGCAGCAGCACCGCTGGCGCCATCGATGTGCGCTCGGCACCGCCGGTGCTCAACCACTTCGGCGGACACGTGCGGGGTGAACTGGGCAACGACCATCACCATCTGGCCGAAGGCGTGCTGAACGCCCCGCTGGGCGACACCCTGGCCGCCCGCATAGCCCTGCGCCACAGCGCACAGGACCTCTGGTACGAGAACAGCGCCACCGGCCGGCCCCTGTCCCGCCCGGCCGACCTGAACGCCCGCGCCAGCCTGCTCTGGCAGCCGCAGGCCGCCACCCAGGTTCTGCTGCGCGCCTCGCGCAACACGGCCAGAAAATACCAGAGCACCATGCTGGCGCGCCCCTACACCAGCCCGCCCACCCAGGACCTCGACACCGACAGCAGCATTGCCGGCAACGAGCGCGCCATCAACCAGTACGCCCTGGAAATCCGCCACGACCTGCCCTGGGCACGGCTCACCTCGGTCACGGGTCGCGAAACCATCAACCACGACGAGACCAACCTCACCGGCCGGCGCATCATGCGCGCCTGGATGGGGCTCGACACCGTGTTTCCCCAGAACAAGGGCTACCACAGCAAGGGCTGGAACGAGGATCTGCGCCTGTCCAGCCCGAAAGGCAGCGACGTGTTCTGGGTGGCCGGCCTGAACCTCTACCGCAACGACTGGACCAACTACAACGGCTACGGCGGCAGCTTCTACACCCACGACCTGACCGAGCGCTCCAATGCCCTCTACGGCGAAGCCACGTGGCCCCTGAGGGGCACACCGCTCAAACTCACCACCGGCCGGCGCCACGACCAGCAGCAGCGCCGACCGCCTGAGCCAGAACCACACCACCGGCCGCATGGGCCTGGGCTGGACACTGGACCCGCAAACCAGCCTGTACGCCACCCTGTCCCGTGGCAAGAAGGCCAGTGGCTTCAACGACAACGCCACCAATGGTCCGGACAGCGCCCCCTACGCCGCCGGCACCGTCGACAGCCTGGAACTGGGCGCCAAGCATGAATCGGCCGACGGCACCCTGCGCCTCGATGCCGCCCTCTTCAGCAACCGCGTCCGCAACGACCACCTGCTGGCCTTCGACCCCACCGATTCGTCCAGTCACATGGTCAATGCCGACACCCGCAGCCGCGGGCTGGAGCTGAACACACGCTGGCGTGCCGGCGCGGGCTTCACCCTGTCGGGCGGACTGACCTGGCTGGATGGCAGCATCCGCAGCCACGCCGTCACCAACACACCGGCCGGCGACGTGAACGCCGGCAACCGGCTGCCCGACGTGGCCCGCCTCTCGGTGCTGCTGGGCGTGCAGTGGGAACACCCGCTGCCCGCCTTTGCCGGCCTGGCCGCCCCGACGCTGGATGCCGCGCTCACCGTGCGCCACGTGGGCCGGCGTACCGCCGACCCGCAGAACTCCTTCGATCTCGACAGCTATCGCAAGATCGACCTGCATGTGGGCGTGACCAGCGGCAGCACCGAGGTCTACCTGTGGGGCGACAACCTGCTGGATGAGCGCTACGACCTGTACGGCTACTACTTCAGCCCCACGCTGACCGTCGGCATGCCGTCACCGGGGCGCAGCGTCGGCATCGGCATCACGCACCATTTCTGACACGAAAAAGACGCATCGCCCGTGGGGGCAGCGCGCCCCATCCCGATCCCGGAAAAGCGCCTGCCCCCATCCTGGCCCCGGAAAAACGTGCGTCCCCAGCCTGATCCAAAAAAATTCCTGCCCCGGGCCGGTCTTCCCGTCACCGGCACCGGGGCAGGCAGACAATGACCATCATGAGCCCGGATTCCACCTTCACAGGCACCACCGTGGGGGACAGCACTGCTGTCCCGCCCCTGTCACGGCAGGAATGGGCGCTGCTGTGCAGTGCCTACCTCAGCCAGTTCGTGGCCAGCAGCTTCTTCTACATGGCCATGACGGCCATCCTGCGCAGCCGCGGCGTCCCGCTGGAACAGCTGGGCTGGATCTATCTGCTGGGCATCGTGCCCGGCTTCAAGTTCCTGTGGGCACCAGTGCTGGACCGCTACGGCTTTGGCCGGCGCGGCCATTTCGGCATCTGGCTGGCCCTGATGCAGGCGCTGCTGATCATCACGCTGCTGTGGCTGGGTACGCTGCCCATGTCGCCGAAGCAGCCCCTGCCGCTGGCCGCCCTGGTCACGGGCTGCCTGCTGCTCACCAGCGTGCAGGACATTGCCGCCTACATGGCGTTCTACACCCCGGTCGATGTGCTGCTGCCCACCCTGATGATGGAACGCGCCAGCGGCAGCACCCTGGCCACCGATTTCTCCATGCAGAATGGCATCTGCTTCGGCAGTGGCATCCTGATCAACAGCACCGCCCCGGCCTGCAGCTGGCCGCAGTGGCCGGCTATGGCACCACCTTGGGCATCGCCCTTCTGGTCAGCATCGTGCTGGCCGTAGCCATCCTGCGCCTGTGGCGCAACGCCAATGTCCGTGCTGTCCGGGCCGGACAGCAATTGGAATACCGAAAGGAGTCTCCTACATGAACCAGACCGTCCCCAATCTCACCGGCGTCCCCGAAACCACCCTCTGGCCCCTGCACAACCGCGCCAGCGAAGCGGCACGCCCCGACGGCTGCATCCACGACCCCAAATGTCTGGAAATCTACCGCGCGCTGGATTACGACTACGATCGCAGCTTCGGCCCCGCCGATGCCTCGCACGGCGTGCGCTCGCAGCTCTTCGACCAGAAAATCGCCGAATTCCTGCAGCAGCACCTCAACGGCGTCATCGTCAACCTGGGCGAGGGGCTGGAGACCGAACGCTTTCGCTTCGAAGAACCGGAATATGCCCAGTCCCTCTGGCTGTCGGTGGACCTGCCCGAAGCCATCGCCCTGCGCGAGCGCTTCATCCAGCCCGATGAACGCCATCTGCACATCCCGCTCAGCGCACTCGATACCGCCTGGTTCGATGCCGTACCACCGGATCGACCGGTATTCATCGCCGCCCAGGGGCTTTTCATGTACTTCACCGAAGACGAGGTCGGCACCCTGACCAAAGCCATGGCAAGGCGCTTTCCCGGTGCACTGCTGATGTTCGATTATCTGAACACCTTCCTGTCCAGAAAGACGATGAGCGACAAGGGCTGGATGAAAACGAAGCATTACCGCACCCCACCCATGCCCTGGGGCCTGGACCGTGACCAGCTCACGCCACTGTTCTCGCGCTGGCTGGAGCAGCCCGTGGAAGTGCACAACGTCACCTTCCTGTATCCGCGCGGCTTCTGGCACTGGTTCGTGCCCTTTGCCGAAAAACACCTGCCGCGCCTGATGAACAGGGTACCGGGCGTGTGCTGGCTACAGCTGCCCGACAGGCAGGGCTGAAACAACGGATCAGGCACCACGCACAGGCACCACCATGGCAGATACCCCTTCTTCCTCCCCGCAGCGCCGCGACGGCCTGTCCGGCGTGCAGCCTTCCCGGCGGGACCGCAGCCCCTGGCGCATCATGGATCCGGTGCGCGGCGGCATCCGCTTTGCCATGGCGCTGGCCATTGGCGGCTCGGCCCTTTCGGTCCTGTCACTGGCCCTGGTGGCATTCACGCTGCACGCCCTGCTGACGACCCCACACGCCTGGCCCTGGGCGCTGATGACCGGCCTGCTGGCCAGTACCGTGGGCGCCTTCCTGCTGCGCCAGGCGGCCTTCCGGCATTCGCACTACGCGGCCTTCCGGCTGGAAGCCATCCTGCGTACCCGGCTGGCCGACCACATCGCCCACCTGCCGCTGGGACGGGTGCAGACACTCGGTGCCGGGCAGATCGCCAAGGTCATTCACGACGACGTGAAAGCGTTGCATGTTTTCGTGGCTGATTCCACCCCTATGGTGGCCCGTGCCTATGCATCCCCCATCATCGCTACCATAGTACTGTTCTGGCTCGACTTGCCGCTGGCATTGGCGGCCCTGGCGGTGCCCGTAATGGGCTTCGCCATTATGGCGATGGTCATGCGCAACAGCCGTGAAATCAGTGAGCGTTATAACGCTGCCCGTGAACAGGTAGCAGCCGCCGTGGTCGAATTCGTGCAGGCCATGCCGGTCGTGCGCACCTTCGACACCGGCAGCACCAGCTTCGGCCGCTACCAGCGCGCCCTGCTCAACTACCTGAAAGTGCTGAAAGACTGGTATGTCAGCATGCGTTTCTCATCGCGATTTTCGCTCGCCATTCTCTCCACTCTGCCCACACTCACCGTGCTGCTGTGGATAGGCGGCTGGAAGTTTGCCCACGACACCCAGGATTTCAGCACCTGGATCGCCGCGCTGCTGATCGGTGCCGGCCTGGCCGAGGCCATCCTGCCAATGATGAGCCTGCATCACCTGGTCCAGAAGACCCTGATCAGCGTCGAGCGCATCCAGCAGATCCTGGCTGAGCCACTACTGCCCGAGGTTCCGGCCCCGGGCCAGCAGCCCGGCGACGCCAGCGTCGTGTTCGAGCACGTCAGTTTCAACTACGAAAAGGCCGAAGGACCGTCGGTACCTGGCGCGGGAACACCGGCTGACACCCGTACAGCCGACAAGGCCGACATCCCTGCCCTGCAGGACGTGAGCTTCACCGCAGCCCCCGGCACCATCACCGCCCTGGTCGGCCCGTCCGGCGCCGGCAAGAGCACCGTGGCCCGCCTCATCCCGCGCTTCTGGGATGTGGACGCCGGCCGCGTGCGGGTGGGCGGCACGGACGTGCGGGACATGACCGCCGACACCCTGATGCAGCAGGTGGCCTTCGTCTTTCAGGACACTTTCCTCTTCGCCACCAGCATTGCCGACAACATCCGCCTCGGCTGCCCCGACGCCCCGATGGACGACGTGATCGCCGCCGCCCGGGCCGCCCAGGCCCACGACTTCATCAGCGCCCTGCCCAGGGGATACGAGACCCATGCCGGCGAGCGCGGTACCTTCCTGTCGGGCGGACAGCGCCAGCGCATCACCATTGCCCGCGCCATCCTGCAGAACCGTCCCATTCTGGTGCTGGACGAGGCCACCGCCTTTGCCGATCCCGAAAACGAGGCAGCCCTGGTCCGCGCCCTCTCGGCCCTGATGCACGGCAAGACCGTACTGATGGTGGCCCACCGGCTGGCCACCATCCAGAACGCCGACCAGATCCTCGTCTTCGACCAGGGGCGCCTGGCCGAACAGGGGCGGCATGACGAGCTGCTGCAGCGCCACGGCGTCTATGCGCGCCTCTGGCAGAGCGGTCAGGATGCCGGGCAATGGAGCCTGCAGATTCCCGTCGATTGACTCCCCGTGACGGACCCTCTCATCGGCGCAGAGTCTCTTCGCGGACAACCCAAGATTCACCCCACCATGAACCATCGCACAGCCACCCACCAAGCCAGCCAACCGGATGTGCAGCATACCCATATTACCCCTTGGCGTGAAACCCTGCGGCAGCTGCTGCGCTCAGCTCAGCCGCACAGCCGCGCCTTCGCCCGTTCTCTGTGGATGATTCTGACCGCCGCCATCCTACATGGGCTGGCGCTGGCGTGCATCATTCCTCTTTTCCAAGCACTGCTGGACGGGCACACACCCAACTGGCACACAGCCCTACTTTGGCTCGTTCTGATCCTGCTGCTGACGCTGACCGTGCAAACCCTACGCTGGCAGGCCCAGGATTTCGACTACGATGGCATGCAAGCCGATGCCATCCACAACCTACGCACCCGACTGGGTGAACAGCTGCGCCGCATGCCTCTACTGAAGCTGCAGAGCCGGCGCACTGGAGAGCTCAGTGCTGTACTGCTCGGCAACGTCGATGAGAACCTCAACTACACCCTGACGATCTGCGGAGGCCTCATCAACGGCGTCGTCACGCCCCTGGTTTCCGCACTAGCCACCCTGTTATGGGACTGGAAACTGGGACTGGCCATGCTGCTGGTATTCCCAGCTATCATTCCGCTGCATCGCTGGCGCCGGCCCCAGCAGCAAAAAGTGGTGCGTGAACTGAACGATGCCCATACCCGCTGCCATGGCGACATCATTGAGTACACCCAAGGGCTGGCCGTCCTGCGGGCCAGCCGAGCCACAGGTTCCCATGCCGGCCAGCTACAAGACACGGTTGAATGGCTGGAACGGCTGCAGGTCAACAGCCAGCGTCAGGGCATCAAGGCCAACGTCGTGATCTCCAGCGTAACGGAAGCCGGTATGCTGCTGATTATGGCCGCCGGCGTCACTTGGGTCACTCAGGGCCAGCTGGATCTGACCACACTGGCCGCCGTCACCATCATGCTGGTACGCTTTGCCGAACCACTGGCCCTTGTGTTCATTATGACGGGGATCATCGAGCACATCGAAACGGCTCTGATTCAGATCGACGAGCTGCTGGCCATCGAACCGCTACCGCAGCAGACACCGGCGCAGGTACCGCAGCAGTTCGACATCCGTTTCGATGACGTCACCTTTGCCTATGAAGCCCGCCCGGTGCTGTCCGGTTTTTCGGCCACGCTCCCGGCCCGCAGCATGACCGCCCTCGTCGGCCCCTCCGGCGGCGGCAAGACCACCGTCACCCGCCTGCTGATGCGCCATGCCGACCCGCAGCACGGTACCGTGACCATTGGCGGCGTGGACGTACGTGCCATCGAACCGGAACGGCTCAACCGGCTGGTGTCCGTGGTGTTCCAGGACGTGTACCTGTTCGACGACACCGTGCTGGCCAACATCCGCATGGCACGCCCCGAGGCGACGGATGCCGAAGTCCACGCAGCCGCCCGGGCCGCACACTGCCTGGAATTCATCGAGCGCCTGCCGCAGGGCTGGAACACCCGCATCGGTGAAACCGGCGGGCGCCTGTCGGGCGGCGAACGCCAGCGTCTCAGCATTGCCCGTGCGCTGCTCAAGGACGCCCCCATCGTCGTGCTGGACGAGCCCACCGCAGCACTCGACACCGAAAGCGAACGGGCCGTGCAGCGGGCCATCGAGACACTGGTGAAGAACCGCACCGTCATCGTCATCGCACACCGCCTCTCCACCATTGCCGGTGCCGGGCAGATCATCGTCGTGGACCAGGGCGAGGCCCTGGAGACAGGCACCCACGAAGCACTGCTGGCAGGCAACGGACGCTACGCCGCCCTGTGGGCCGCGCAGCAGCGTGCCAAACAGTGGCGCGCCGGGAGTGCCTGACGGATTCCGCGCCCTTACCCCTTCAAACGCAGGGAGAATGCGACACCCCGTCACAGCAGCGCAGGGAGAATGTAACGTTCCCTTCTCACAGCGCCTGCCAACACACCCTTCCATGCACCTGCTCATCCAGCGCGTCACCGAAGCCCGGGTCACCATCGCGGGTGAAACGGCCGGCGCAATCGGCCACGGCCTGCTCGTCCTCGTCTGCGCCGAACCGCCCGACACCGAAGCCACCGCCAGCAAGGCCGTAGCCAAAGTTCTGAAACTGCGCATCTTCTCCGACGAAGCCGGCAGGATGAACCGCAGCGTCCAGGACGTGGGCGGTGGCCTGCTCATCGTCAGCCAGTTCACCCTGGCCGCCGACACCCGCCAGGGCAACCGGCCCAGCTTCACCGGCGCCGCACCGGCGGCCCGGGGCGAGGCGCTCTACGACGCCTTCGTGGCCGAGGCGCGCCGGCTGCATCCCACCGTTGCCACCGGCCGCTTCGGCGCCGACATGCAGGTGGCCCTCATCAACGACGGACCGGTCACCATCCCGATGCAGATGCGAGATAGCAGTAAACTCACTGGCTCAGCCACAAAAAACCACAGGAGACACCCCATGACAGGCTTTGCAGCCACCCTGCGTACCGAAACCGCCAGCGACTGGCAGGCCGCCATCACCCACCGCTTCGTGGATGAAATCTTTGCCGGCACGCTGCAGGACCAGCACCTGCGCCCCTATCTCGTGCAGGACTACCAGTTCTGCGACGCCTTCGTGGCCCTGCTGGGCGCTGCCATTGCCAGTGCCGACCAGTTTGCGGCACGGGTGAGGCTTTCGCAGTTCGCAGCCATGGTCACCAGCACCGAAAACACCTACTTCCAGCGCTGCTTCGACCTGCTGGGCGTCCCCGACGCCGACCGCATCTCGCCGCCCCTGGCCCCGGTCACCCGCCAGTTCCAGCAGCTGATGCAGGAAGCCGCCGACACCCGCCACTATGCCAGCGCGCTGGCCGTCCTGTGCGTGGCCGAAGGGCTTTATCTGGAATGGGCCGACCAGCCGGACAGGCCACTGCCGCAGAGCGGCTTTCAGCACGCCGAATGGATCACCCTGCACGCCAACGACTTCTTCCGCGACTTCGTCGGCTGGCTGCGCAGCGAACTGGACCGGATGGGTGCAGGCATCTCCCCGGCAGAACAGGACGAGGCCCGGCAGTTCTTTCACCGCGCAGTGGCTTTGGAACGCGCCTTTTTCGATGCGGTCTATACTGGGGCACTCGATCCACGGGCCTGAGTGTCTGGGCCGATACAGGAGGCTGTCGCATGTCCCATCCCCCGGTCACCATCCATACCCGCCGCGTCTACGAACCCCCACAACCCACGGACGGCACCCGCGTGCTGGTGGACAGGCTGTGGCCGCGCGGCATGCGCAAGGAAGATGCCCCCTTCCAGCTGTGGATCCGCGACGTGGCCCCCAGCAACGAGCTGCGGCACTGGTTCGGCCACGACGAGGCACGCTGGGATGAATTCCGCGAAAAATACATTGCCGAGCTGTCGACCAACCTCTCCAGCCTGCAGCCGCTGCTCGACATGGCCCGTCAGGGGCCGCTCACACTGCTCTATGCCGCGCACGACGAGGCACACAACAATGCCATCGTGCTGGCCGCCTACCTGACGGACCTGCTGTCTCCCAAAAAACCCCACTGACGCATCGTCCCGTTTTTCATTGGACATCCGGAGCGTGTCATGGGCTCATTCGTCCCCGCGCTGGCCCCGAACCCGCGTGCCGAACACGCTCCCGTTCCTGCTGCCCCGACATGATTCGGGCAAGCAGACGCCTGCATCACGCATGTCTTCATCCCCTGGGCCCCCGCCATGCCACGCTTTGCTGCCAACCTGTCCTTTCTCTACACCGAACTCCCCTTCCTGGAGCGCTTTGCCGCCGCCGCCGAAGATGGCTTCAGGGGGGTGGAATACATGTTCCCCTACGAATATCCGGCCGAACAGCTGGTGGAACAGCTGCAAAGGCACAAACTGGAACAGGTGCTGATCAATTCACCGGCCGGCGACTGGAACGCCGGTGAGCGCGGACTGGCCTGCATTGCCGGCCGTGAAGCCGAATTCGCCACCAGCATCGACAAGGCCATCGAATACGCCCACGCACTGAAGTGCCCACGCATCCACGTGATGGCCGGTCTTCGTCCCCGCGTCACCGAAAGCACCGAAACCGGGGCCGCCGCCCTGGATGAAGCCATTGCCTCGTGGGACGACACCTACCTGAAAAACATCAGGGTGGCAGCCAAAAAGGCAGAAGCCGCCGGCGTGCAGCTGCTGCTGGAACCCATCTGCCAGCACTGCATGCCTCGCTACTACATGGATGACCCGAAGCTTGCGCGCAACGTCATCCGCAAGGTGCGCAGCGAAAACCTGAAGCTGCAACTGGATCTCTTTCACATCCAGCAGATCTGGGGCGATCTCACCCACATGATCAAATACCAGATGGAATTCAACCGCCTGGGCCACGTGCAGATTGCCGGTGTGCCGGACCGGCACGAGCCGGACATCGGCGAGGTCAATTACGACTGGCTCTTCAGGGTACTGGACGAAACCGGCTACGACGGCTGGGTGGGCTGCGAATACAACCCGGTGCGCGGCGCCGTCCCCAACGGCACGCACGACGGGCTGGGATGGATGCGCAAGTGGCTGTGAACCAGCCTCATGCCCCGGCCCCCCACTCGACAACGACGGGCGTATGGTCGCTGGGTTTTTCCAGCTTCCGCGGCCCCTTGTCGATCCAGCAGCGCGTGACCTGGGGTTTCAGGTCATCCGTCACCAGAATCAGGTCGATGCGCAGACCCGCATTGCGCCGAAAGCCCAGCATCCGGTAGTCCCACCAACTGAAGAGCTTCGGCTCCTGCTCGAACAGCCGGAACGCATCGTGCATGCCCAGATCCAGCAGCCCCTGCAGCGCCGCCCGCTCGGGTTTTGACACCAGAATGCCATCGGCCCATTTTTCCGGGTCGTGCACGTCGGCATCTGCCGGCGCAATGTTGAAGTCGCCCGCCAACATGATGGCGGTGCCCGGCTCCTCCTGCTGCAGCTGCCTTATCCACTGCTGCATGGCGGCAAACCATGCCAGCTTGTACACGTACTTGTCACTGTCCACCGCCTGCCCGTTGGGACAGTAGGCGCCAATCACCCGCACGGGACCGGCCGGCGTACCGAAGCGCGCTGACACCACCCGCCGCTGCGCATCCTCGAACAGCGGGTTGTCGAGATGCACACCTTCGGGGGTGTAGCCCCCTTCCCTGCGGTACAGCAGCGCCACGCCGTTGTACGTGGGCTGGCCGGTGAAGATCACCCCATAACCGGCTGCTTCGATGGCCTCCTGCGGGAATTTGTCGTCCGTCAGCTTGGTTTCCTGCAGGCACAGAAAATCCACCGGATTGGCCGCCAGCCAGTCCAGCACATGCTGAAGACGCATCTTCAGTGAATTGACGTTCCAGGTTGCAAGCTGCATCACGACTCCTCGAAAAGGCCCATTGTACGCTGGCCGCTCACGCCCCCGACCGGCTGAGCATCGGGACCAGAACAGAGATGACGATCAGGCTGATCATGAAGGCAATCGATTCGAAAGCGCCATACCTGCCCTTCAGAATCCGTTTCATGATCAGACTTCTGGCCAGAAGAACGGCAGGCGCCACCAGCGCCCCAACAGCCAGTGTCCTGAAAAAATCCGATGCCCTGAGGAAATCTATAAAATGATCCATGCCGTTCCTCCTTCCGTTTCACTTTCAGGTTGAAGAGTTCTATCGATCAGACAACCATCGTGATTCATGGGGGCGGTGTCCGGCTGCAGTAGCGGCTGCACCGGTTCAGCACATGCTGAAGACGCATCTTCGCGAATTGACGTGCGAGGTTGTGAGCTGCACGTGTTGGACACGCCAGCGCGAAGCAGATAAAGGGAGGGAGGACACGACCCCACAGGCCGGCCCTCCCCAATGACAAGGGATGGCACATCCATCCCAAAAACAGTCCGGGGCGCTTGTCATCACGCCACCGGCTGGCTGGATCAACGCCAAGACGGCCCCAGTCTTGCAAGCCCCTACGGGAACGCCCTTATTGTTCAACACTACCAGCACACTGACAGTCATGCCATCATCTCATCCACTCCCGTCACCTACGGACAGGCAAGCACACCCGCAGCAAGCCGCGCCCCTGAAAGATTGCGTGAAACTCGGTTCGCTGCTGGCATCGATTGCACAGGAAACAGGCGGGCTGACCGAAGAAGAAGTCGGCCGGATCGACAGCCTGCGCGACCATGCCCCACCCGAGAGACTCGAATTCAAATGATCGTTCCCGACGCCAATGTCATTTCGGAATAGCCGCATCCAGCATCAAGCACAGCGGTTACGTCAACATCAGCCCCGCTCCGACAGGGCGGCAAGAAAAGCAGCCTAGGCCATCTGGCTCAGCCATCAGACGGATGTTCAGTCCTCTGTCAATCTGGTGAAATGCCCGCATTCCATCCCAGGGCCTTCACCATGAATGCCAGCAGAACCCGCCACCACTGTGTAGCCCCGACCCCTGCACCTTCACAGGGCGATACTCCCCGGCTGGATACATCCCCAGCCACAGAACGAGGGAGCACCCCACCCGGGGGCAGCCCCGCAGGCACTGCCGCCGACAGCGGCCAGCGCGTCAGCCATGACCAGAACTTCAAGAATCTGATCGTACAGTACCCGCGGCAGGCGCTGCAGTTCTTTGCGCCGGCCGAGGCCGAAGGTATCGACCGGCGGGTGAAGATCACCCCCATCCGGCAGGAGCAGCTCAAGCCGCACCTGACCGACAGCTTCTTCGAACTGGACGTGCCGCTGCTGCTGGAATGGCCCGATGGCCGGCGCGAGGCGCTGATCTTCATCGTCGAGCATGAGTCGGACCCGGGCCGCTTCAGCATCACGCGCCTGGCCTCCTACTGCCTGGCGGTGGCCGAGGCGATGGGTACCACGCGGGTGATCCCGGTGGTCATCTTCATGCGGGACGGGCGGAATATCCCCCGCAGCATCACGCTGGGGTCAGACAGGAAGGACTACCTGCACTTCGAATACATCCCCTGTGTGCTGCCCCAGCTGCAGGCCATGGCGCATCTCACGACGGACAACGTGGTGACGGCCCTGTTGCTGCCGCTGATGCACTATGCCCGCGAGCACCGGGTCACGGTGTATGGCGAAGCGGTCCGTTCATTCTTCCGGCTGGAACAGAACGCCAACCGGCGGAGAAAGTACATTGATTTCATTGACATTTACGCTGATCTGGATGAGGATGAGCAGCGTGAGTACACAGAGCGCTATACCGAGGAGGGTGCGCACATGGCAGGCATGAGAGAACGCTTTGAACAGCTTGGCGAACAGCGCGGCATCCAGAAGGGCCTTCTGAAGGGGCTGGAGGAAGGCCGCAGGGAGGGTCGTGAGGAAGGTCGTGAAGAAGGTATCCAGCTGGGCGAGGAGCGCCGCCTGCGCCAGATGCTGGCAAAGCTGCTGTCAGGCCGCTTCGGTCCACTGGATGCAGCCACCGAAGCCCGCCTGCAGAACGCCAGTCTGGAAACCCTCGATCACTGGAGCGACCGCATCCTGACCGCCAGCACTCTCGACGAGGTGTTCCGGCTGCAGTAGCGCCGCCCGGGAAGCCTCACTCCCCCGGATACGTCACCCCCCACTGCCGCCGCACCTCGGTCAGCACAGCCATCACTTCCTGGCTCTGGGCCAGCAGGGCGGCAGCGTCATCGCAGGCCGGGGCGGCACCCGGCACGGCAGCGGTCAGCCCAGCGGCCCGCATGGATGGTGGCAACAGCCCCTCACCTGCAGCAGCCACTGATGCCGTCCCCCGCTGCTCCGGCTCTCCTGCCTGCCCCAGCCCCCCAGCCTGCCACCCATCCAGATAGTGCTGCATGTCCCGCACCTCGTACTGCAGCGCCTCCTCCCGCCGGCCGGCCGTCACCGTTTCGGTACGGCCATCGTCGGTCCAGTGGATGAGGGCCGAATCGGCCCGCGGATACTCGCTGATCTCGATGTAGCCCTTCTCGCACGACACCACGCCGCGCTTGGGCTGTTTGGCAGTCAGGCTCAGCGCCATCACCACCAGCTGGCCCCGGTCGTTCTTCAGGATGATGCCCGACTGCTCATCCACCCCGGTCGGCGCCAGCTCGGCCGTGGTCAGCACCTGCGTGGGCACGGCATCCAGAAACCAGCGCGCAAAGGCAGTGGCATAAACGCCGATGTCCAGCAGTGCACCGCCCGCCAGATCCCTGCTGAAGAAGCGGCTCTCGGGGTCGAACACCCGCCAGCTGCCGAAGTTCACCTGCACCAGCCGCACCCGTCCCAGCGCCCCGCTGCCGATCAGCGCCCGCAGCTTGCGGTACAGCGGCATGTGATGGATGGTCATGGCCTCCAGCACCAGTACGTTCTTCTGCCGGGCCAGCGCGCACACTTCCGCCAGCTGCCGGCTGTTGAGGGTGATGGCCTTTTCGCACAGCACATGTTTGCCGGCTGCAACGGCAGCCTTCATCCAGTGGTGGTGGGAATCGTGCGGGCTGGCGATGTAGATCACGTCCAGATCCGGATCACCCACCAGGGCGTCCGGCGTGGCATGTACACGCCGGATGCCGTATTCAGCGGCCAGTTCCTGCGCCGTCTTTTCCCGCCGGCTGGCAATGGCCTCGATGCGGCCATTGACCGCCTGCAGCGCGGCCGCCATGCCACGCGCTGCTGCACCTGCGCCCAGAATGCCCCAGCGCCAGTGTCCGTTGCCCATGTCCAGTATCCTCCTGATGCGATGTCTGCAGGGGTGACGGCCCTGCCCGGGCAGGGCATTCGTCCTGCCCCACCAGAACAGCCGACGCAGTAACCGGTACAGCCCGCGACCGGATCAGCCAGCCCCCGGCAGCACCCCAATGATCCAGCCATGATTCTGCCACTGCCTCGCCGACCGGGTGCCCCGGCACGATAGAATCACCCCAGACCGTGACGGGGCAAGAGAAAGGGCGTTCATCCCTGTCTTCCCGGACCTGCATGCCGCAACTGCCTGGCCCATTCCGGTACGGCAGCCACCTGCTGCAAAAACCTGTTTTCTGCAGCCGGCCCATGCACCCGTCCAGCGCCGTTCACCAACCCGCAGAACCGAACATCATCCATGCTGACCTTCCAACAGATCATCCTGCGCCTGCAGGAATACTGGGACAAACAGGGCTGTGCCCTGCTGCAGCCCTACGACATGGAGGTGGGGGCCGGTACCTTCCATACCGCCACCTTCCTGCGCGCCATCGGCCCCGAGCCCTGGCGGGCCGCCTACGTGCAACCGTCGCGCCGCCCCAAGGATGGCCGCTATGGCGAAAACCCCAACCGGCTGCAGCACTACTACCAGTACCAGGTCGTGCTCAAACCGGCGCCGCCCGACATTCTGGATCTGTATCTCGGTTCGCTGAAGGCGCTGGGGCTGGACCCGCAGGCCAATGACATCCGCTTCGTGGAAGACGACTGGGAGTCCCCCACACTGGGCGCCTGGGGCCTGGGCTGGGAGGTCTGGCTCAACGGCATGGAGGTGACACAGTTCACCTACTTCCAGGAGGTCGGGTCGCTGAAGTGCCTGCCCACCACGGGCGAAATCACCTACGGGCTGGAACGCCTGGCCATGTACCTGCAGAAGGTGGAGAACATCTTCGACCTGCAGTGGGCGCCGGGCATCACCTACCGCGACGTGTTCCACCAGAACGAGGTGGAGCAGTCCACCTACAACTTCACGCTGGCCGATACGGCCATGCTGTTCACCCATTTCGACGACTACGAGCGCGAGGCCCGCCGCCTCATCGGGGCCCAGCTGGCCCTACCCGCCTACGAAATGGTCATGAAATGCTCGCACACCTTCAACCTGCTGGATGCGCGCGGCGCCATTTCAGTCACGGAACGTGCAGCCTACATCGGCCGGGTACGGGCACTGGCCCGCGGGGTGGCACAGGCCTATTACGAGTCCCGTGAACGCCTGGGCTTCCCGATGATCACCGCAGAGAACCACGCCAAACTGGGAGCCCGTCCATGAGCCAGCTTTCCCGACACCCTGCCCTGCTGGTCGAGCTGCAGACCGAAGAGCTGCCCCCGCACGCGCTGACCCGGCTGGCCGACAGTTTTGCCGAAGGCATCCGTTCGCGGCTGGCATCGCACCAGCTGCTGGCGGACGAAACCGCCACACCTGCCATCTACGCCACGCCACGCCGGCTGGCGGTGCGCATTCCCGGCGTACGGGCCGAGGCCGATGCCCGTGAAATCCAGCTGAAAGGCCCGTCGGTGGCCGTGGGGCTGGATGCCAGCGGCCAGCCCACCATGGCCCTGAAGAAATGGGCCGAGAAACAGGGCGCCGATGTCTCGGCCCTCACTCGTGGCAGCGACGGCAAACAGGAGGTGTTCTTCTGGAAGAGCACGCAGCCCGGTGCCGTGCTGGCCGATGTGATCGGCGACATCATCACCGAAACGCTGGGCCAGCTGCCCATCCCGAAGGTCATGACCTACCAGCTGGCCGACGGGCTGACCACGGTCAGCTTCGTGCGCCCGGCCCATGGGCTGGTGCTGCTGCACGGCAGCGAGGTACTGCCGGCCACGGTGCTGGGTCTGCAGTCGGGCCGCACCACGGTGGGGCATCGCTTCCTGTCCGGCGGCCCCCTCGACATCCGTGACGCCGACAGCTACGCGCAGCAGCTGCGCGACGAGGGCCGTGTGGAGCCGGACCATCAGGCCCGCCGCGTGATGATCGCCAACGAACTGGCCCGGGCCGCGCAGGAAAACCAGGGCATTCTGGCCGTCAACGGCGAGGAGCAGCAGCAGGTGGCTGCGCTGCTGGACGAGGTGACGGCCCTGGTGGAATGGCCCGCCGTATACACCGGAAAGTTCGATGCGGATTTTCTGGCGGTACCGCAGGAATGCCTGATTCTGAGCATGCGTACCAACCAGCGGTACTTTCCGCTGTTCGATGCCGGCAATACCCTGAAGAACCGGTTCCTGATCGTCTCGAACATGCGCATCGATGATCCGTCCGGCATCATCGACGGCAACGAGCGCGTGGTGCGCCCGCGTCTGGCCGATGCGCAGTTCTTCTACGACCAGGACCGCCAGCAGACGCTGGCCGACCGGCTGCCGCAGCTGGCGCAGGTGGTCTATCACGCCCGTCTGGGCACGCAGGCCGAACGCAGCACCCGCATCCAGCGGCTGGCTGCCGCCCTGGCACCGGCCACGGGCGCCAGCGCAGCCGATGCCGAACGCGCGGCCCTGCTGGCCAAGACCGACCTGCTCACCGGCATGGTGGGCGAGTTTCCCGAGCTGCAGGGCATCATGGGCCGCTACTATGCGCGCCACGACGGCGAAAGCGAGGCCGTGGCCAATGCCATTGCCGAGCACTATCAGCCCCGGTTTGCCGGCGACGCCCTGCCCGCCTCCCCCACCGGGCTGGCGCTGGCCCTGGCCGACAAGCTGGAAACGCTGGCCGGCATCTGGGGCATCGGACAGCGCCCCACCGGCGACAAGGATCCGTTCGCCCTGCGCCGCCATGCGCTGGGCGTCGTGCGCATCCTGATCGAAGGCAGGCTGCCGCTGGCCGTGCCGGCGCTGCTGGCACAGGCATTCGGCGTGTTCGACAACCTGCCGCAGCCTGCCTCCACCGCCGCTGGCGACGATGCGCAGGCTGCTGCGGCCTCCGTCCCGACGGACAGGGCAGGCAGCAAGGCCGATGCATCCTCCGGCCATCCACAGAAAGGAACCGGCGCAGACAGGGCCGGCAAGGGCGGCAAACGCAAGGCCGCCGAACCGCAGCCCTTCACCGCCGACGTGGCCGGGCTGTCGGCCTTCATCGCCGACCGGCTGCGCAGCTACCTGCGCGACCGCGGCTTTGGCGGCGCCGACATCGAGGCCGTCCTGGCCACCGGTCTGGAAAGGCTGGACCTGCTGGAGGCGCGTCTGGCCGCACTGGCCGCCTTCCGCCAGCTGCCCGCCTTTGCCTCGCTGACCGCCGCCAACAAGCGCATCGGCAACATCCTGCGCAAGTCGGCAGAGGCCGAAGGCAATAACCGGGAAGCCGGTGGCGGCACGATTTCTGCCTGCGGCAAGACCGGCAGCACCGGTACGCCAAACGGCAGTCCGTCTGGCTCCGCCCGTGTTTCACCGCCCGCCGTGGACGCCGCGCTGCTGCAGGAGCCTGCCGAGCGCGACCTGCACCAGGCACTGGTGGCCCTGCAGCCGCAGGTTGCCACCCACATGCAGCAGCAGGACTTCACGGCCGCCCTGCAGGCGCTGGCCGCCCTGCAGGCACCGGTGGATGCCTTCTTCGAGCAGGTGATGGTCAACGCCGACGACCCGGCCCTGCGTCGCAACCGTCTGGCCCTGCTGGCGCAGCTGCACACGCTGATGAACCAGGTGGCCGATCTGGCACAGCTCTGAAACGGGTAGTGGGCAGGCCCGCAAGCCCGCCCACCCGCACGGGTACGGCACGGCCCACCGTGTCCTGCCGTCCTGTCGAATGCCCCTGTTTTCCCGCTGCTGCGGCCTGCCGCAGCAGTACCTGATGCAACCCAGACGAGGGTTTCATGTTCGCCTTCATCCGCTCCGTGCTGTTCGTGATGATCATGGCCATCACCGTCATGGTGTGGGCCACGGCCACCGTGCTGTGCTTCTTCCTGCCGGTGCGCGTGCGCTATGCCGTGGCATCCAGCTGGCCCCGACTGATGCTGCAGGTGGGCCGCTGGCTCTGCGGCATGCGCTGGCAGGAAACCGGCACGGAAAACCTGCCCGACGGCCCGGCCATCGTGCTGGGCAAGCACCAGTCCACCTGGGAGACCTTCTTCCTGCTCTGCCACATGCCACGGCCGGCCGCCTTCGTGTTCAAGCGCGAGCTGCTGTTCCTCCCCTTCTTCGGCTGGGCCATCGGCATGCTGGACATGATGCACATCGACCGCCGGCATGGCCGCCGCGCCTTCGAGTACATCGTGAAAAAGGCCGGCAAGCAGCTGCACGACTACGGCCGCTGGATCGTGATGTTTCCGGAAGGCACCCGCTCGCCCCCGGGCAAGCAGCAGGTCTACAAATCGGGCGGTGCCCGGCTGGCCCTGAAGAACGACACGCCCATCGTGCCGGTGGCCATCAACGCCGGCCGCTGCTGGCCCAAGCGCCCGTTCACCAAGCAGCCCGGACTGATCACCGTGTCGTGGGGGCCGCTGATCCCCGTGGCCGGCAAGACTTCCGAGCAGATCAACCAGGAGGTGGAGCTGTGGATCGAGACGGAAATGCGCCGCATCGACCCCGACAGCTATCCGCCGGGGGATGTGCCCCCCATCGTGCAGGCCATGGCCGGAGGAACGCCCCCCCGGAATACGCAGGCCATGGTCAACGGCACGGCACACGGGGACGAGCCGTCACAACCACCGGAAACGGCCACCCGGCAGACGGAAGCGGCAACGGGCCCCACATCTGCTGTCACCGCAGCGCCGGCGCATGCAGATTCAGCCCCTCACGACAATGCAGGACCCACCTGAATGGGCCTGTTTTCCTGGCTGAAGCAGTCATTCAGGGGGCGTGGCCCGCATGATCGCGGCATACGCCCCTTTTCTTTGGATGGCAGCGGCTCGCCCGCCCCTGCGCAGCGCCCGGCCCGCAGCGGCACCGGGCGCCATGCAGCACAGCATTCGCCTTCCAGGGCGCAGCCCGAGCCCCTTTCGGACAACACCACCTTGCCATCCTCCCGCCACCGTCCTTCCGGCGCCCATGCGTCTGCGTCGCCCGCCCATACCATCGTTCTCTCCCGGCTGGGTGAGCCCTTTCTGGTGCCCTACCGGGTGCGTCACTCGGCACGCGCCCGGCGGCTGGGGCTGCGCATCAACGCGCAGGGGCTGGAAGTGGTGCTGCCGCAGCGCTCACGACTGCCGGAGGCCGACATTGCACGGGCCATTCGCGAACACGAAACCTGGGTCATTGCCAAGCTGGCCGTCTGGCAGCAGCGTGCCGAAGCGCGGGATGCCCGCCGGCCCCGCTATACCGATGGTGGCGAGATTCCGCTGCTGGGCCAGACACTCACGCTGCGCACCCAGCCCCACTCGGAACACCGCCGCAGCCAGGTACGCCAGATGGGCACCGAACTCTGGATCAGCGGCCCCGCAGCCCGCGACGATGCACAGCTGAAAAGCGCCGTGCAGGCCTGGCTGAAGAAGCAGGCCCGGCCGCTGTTTCTGGAACGCATGCAGCCCTACACGGCACGCCTTGGCCGGGCCCCCAGCAGCGTGAGCCTGAACAGCGCCCGCACCCGCTGGGGCAGCTGCAGCCGCGATGGTAGCATCCGGCTGAACTGGCGACTGATCCAGTACGACACGCCGCTGATCGACTACGTCATTGCCCACGAGCTGGCCCATCTGGTGGAACTGAACCACAGCCCCCGCTTCTGGGCGCAGCTGGAAGCCCTGATGCCCGATTACCGGGTGCACCAGAAGCAGCTGGCAAATACGCCGGATGTACTGGTGGAGGATTGAAATCCAAGCGGAGATGCATGGCCGTGGCCACAATCCCAAACAGCAGGCCGGAAGAGACACCTGACATGACAGCCTCCCTGACCATTCCCAGGTACTGGATAGTCCCCAGCGCACGCCGCCGGTATATTCTGCTTATGTGGGTGCTGCCCACACTGCTGCTGTTTTCGGGTATCACCATCCCGCTGAGCAGGAAATACGGTGACTGGGTCAACAGCACCGCAATCACGCTGTTCGTCGTGAACGCAAGGTTCGCCGTTGGCCCGCGCCTCGTTCTGCGCAGGGAGGCTTCAGGCAGCGTGCAAACCAGCAGACAGTTCTCCCTGCCCGGATGGACGTTGCACGAAAAGGTGCTGGACCTCTCGGCCTATACCTCGGTAAAAACCACGCTGTGGTGCTCGACGCCCTCGCTTGAACTGTGTGGACCGGGCAGGAAAAACCTGGAAATATCCCAGTGCTGGCAGACGGGCCTCACCAGACGCCACCGCATGAGGTCGTTGCGTGCATTCCTGCGCATGGGCCGGGAGCTGGCTATCACGCTGGAAATCAGGAATGAGGGACTGCATCGCCGCGGCCAGCCCCCTGCCCGGTCCAGCCAGACTGGGGCATGAACCGGACGAGAGGATGCCCCCCTCCGTCAGACGGCAGGGACGATACCGCGCTGTCATGCTACCTTGCATGGACCACAGCCACCTGCCGGCACTGACGCTGGCAAGGGCCAACCAGTATGGCTGGCTCACCAAACGGCACTTCCACAGTGACATCCGCACATTCATGCGCATGAGCCGTGAGGTCGCGCAGATCCTGCAGATCGAAGACAGGGGGCTGCACCGCTACGGAAACGCCCTTCGCCATACATCCCGGAGGGGGACATGACATGGCAGATCATGCCGGCCTGATATCCGCCACGATCAGCGAGACAATACCGCTCTGTCATACTACCTGCACTGAATGGAGCACAACCACCTGCCAGCCAATACGGATGCAAGCACAATCCCTGACCAGAGAGCCTGCCCCGTCAACCTCCAGAGCGCTGGTCATTCCCCGGCGCTGGATGACCCCCCTGAGTAAACAGCTCATGCTGCTGATCGACTGCACGAGCACACAGCTGATGATCGCCGGGATGCTCTTGCTGGGGGTGACAGAAGGCTCTCTGACCAGCCCGATCAATATCGTTCTGCCAATCTCCATCGGGATCATGCTCCAGAATTATTTCCCGCCGCGCGTTCATGTCGATGCACAGACACGCCGTACCGGCAAGCTGATCCAGCAGCACTACCTGCTGGGGCTGAAATGCTGGCGGCGCACACTGGACATCTCCCCCTACACCCATGTCACAGTTTTTCTGTTTGGTGGCAACCTTTCGCTGGAGCTTGAAGCCCCCGGTAGGATGCCGCTGACACTGACATGGACCGGCCAGAGTGGCAGGCTCACCAAACGGCACGACCACAGTGACATCCGCACGTTCATGCGCATGAGCCGGGAGATTGCGCAAACCCTGCAGATCAGGGACCGGAAGCTGCAACGCTACAGAAGCCCCTTTCGCCGCAAGGTCCAGCAGTCCTGAGAATCACGAACCGGGCTGGTCCGGACCGGTTCCATGGCGTCTCACGCCTCGTTCATACCCACGCGGGCCCCGGGCCACCTGCTGACACGGCACATGGCAAGGCTGGCCGCCTTGCCAGACAGGGCAATACCCGCATCAGCCAGCCCCCTTCTGCAGGTCTGCCGTCATGACATCTTCCGCAACCTTCCCCTGATCGATCCGCACGATCCGCTCGGAAAGTGCAATGGTCTGCGGCCGGTGTGCAATGGACACCCGGGTCACGGGCACGGACCGGAGCGCCTGCACCACATGCAGCTCGCTTTCCAGGTCGAGGTGGCTCGTTGCCTCGTCCAGCACGATGATCTTCGGCGCCCGGTACAGCAGACGCGCCAGCAGGATGCGCTGCTTCTGACCACCGGAAATGCTCACCCCCAGCTCGGACACCAGCGTCTCATACCCCATCGCCATCGACTCGATGGTATCGTGAATGCACGCCTGGGTGGCAGCCTGCCTGAGCCGGTCCCAGTCGACTTCCGGCTCGAAACAGGTGATGTTCTGGGCCAGCGTGCCGGCCAGCAGCTGGTCGTCCTGCATGATGACCCCCGCCATTCTGCGGATGTCATCGATGTGCAGCGTGCGGATGTTGACCCCGCCGATGAACACCTCTCCGCTGACCGGGCGCAGCATCCCTGTCAGCAGCTTCAGCACCGTGGTCTTGCCGCACCCGGACGGGCCAACCACCGCCACCGACTGCCCGTCCGGTATGGTCAGCGACAGATCCTTCAGAATCCACGGGTCGTGCTCCGAATAGCGAAAGCTCACGTTTCTGAATTCGATGTCCCCCGTCAGCGACTTCAGCTGCCGGCGCTCGACCCCGAACTCCCTGTCCTCGGGCTCCTCGAGGGCTATTTCGGCAATGCGCTCGGCATGCATGCCCAGCATGCGAATATCGATGACCAGATCGATGAATGAACTGGCCCGCTTGGTGAACTGCTCCTTGTAGGCAATGAAGGCCAGCAGCATCCCCAGCGACAGCTCCCGCGACAGCACCTGCATGCCACCCACGTACAGCAGCGCCATCGACTCGATGCCGAAAATGAGGGTATTGACGCTGGAGAAGATCATCTTCAGCTTTTCTGTCTTCACATCCCGGTTCTGGGTGTCGGCCATCCGGTTACGCCAGTTGGACACCCGCCACGGCGTCATGCCGTACTGCTTGATGGGCACCACGGCACGAATCGATTCCAGAAAATACGAATTCTCCCGGCCAAACAGCACGATTCGTTCCTCGGAAGCATCCCGCAACGGCCGGTAGAACACAAACCGGGCAATCAGGTACAGCAGCACCGCCACCACCACGATGCCCGCGAGTTTCGGGCTGTACAGCAGCATCATCCCCAGCGTCAGGATGGTCACGGCGCCATCCATGAGACCGGAAATGGCGCCCTCGGCCAGGGTCTTGCGTATGGATTCCAGCGACTGGAAGCGTGTGGAAATATCGCCCAGCGACCGCTTGTCGAAGAACAGCCAGGGCAGACCCATCAGATGCTGGAACAGATTGGCCGCCCACTGGATGGCCAGCTGCTGGTTCAGCCGCAGGGTCATCCACCCCCGCGCCATGCGGATGAGAAACTCCACCAGCGCCAGCACACCGCCGCCCAGCACAGCCACCAGCAGCAGATCCTTGTCGGACGTGACCAGCGCGCCGTCCACCACCCATTGGGTGACCTGGGGCACCAGCAGCCCCACGATCTCCAGCCCGATGGCCATGACCAGAATGTTGGTCAGTGCCATTTTCAGGCCGACCATGGTGCCGGTCAGCTCGCGCAGCTTCACGCGCGGCGCCTTCTTGACCTTCTGGAACGAGGCATTGGGCGAAAGCTCCAGCGCAATGCCGGTGAAGTGCGGTGACACCTCCCGCAGGGACATGACGCGCTTGCCCTTGCCCGGATCGTGAATCACGACCTTCTTGCCCCTCACCCGCTCCATCACCACATAGTGGTTCATGTCCCAGTGCAGCACACAGGGAACCTGCAGCTTTTCCAGCTCTTCCAGCTCCAGCCGGACGGGACGGGCGGAGAAACCCGTGCGCTGGGCGTAGTTGATCAGCTGCGCCAGGTTGACGCCTCGCACTGACGGCGGCATTTTGCGCCGCAGCTCGGCCAGACTGACGTTGTGGCCGTACGCCGTGGCGATCATCGCCAGACAGGCAAGACCACACTCCTGATTTTCCGACTGCAGAATGCTCTGAACCTTCATCAGCTACCCATGTAGAGCGCGTCATGGGCTCATTGGCCCCCGCGCAAACCCCAAAATCGTCGCAAGACAGACCGTCGATGATACGGGACGGGGAAATGAGAGATGACATACGCCGCAATGAAACAGCGTCATGGCAATGTTTTGTTTCATTGTTTATTTCAGGACAACATGAAGCTTTCTGGACAAAAACCGTGTTCATGCCGACGGATGTGGCAGCACCTGCCGCACCAATCCGGTTGTCGCTCCAACCTTTTTCTCTTTCATTGGCAAAATGACAACAAAAACCATCACCACTTTGCACAGGAACCCCACGAAACATGGCAGGGGTGGGTGAGATCAGGCAGCGAATTCGAACGTAAGATTCCTTCACACGTTCAGGCTAGTTCGGTCCGTTCGATAACATCAGTGATCAACGGACTCCATAGAAAACGCTCCCCTCCCGTCAAAGGGAAATGGCCTGTTTACGTGTATAACGCAATTTTCACAAGGAGATGATCATGCGCGAACTTAATCAAAATGAACTGACAGCCATTGCGGGCGGTGATCTTGAAGATGACATCCGTACGATGTCGGCATCCTGGGGCGCCGCTGGCGGGGTACTTGGTTCTATTGCAGGAACCATCTCCAATATTTTAGGCCGTCAAGACGAGAATAAGCCATCAATTGGAGGAGGATTCAGTGGAGGGTCATGGTAAACCCGTCTTGAACGAATCGATTTTTGGCAACGTGATCAGCATGCCAAGATACACACTTTCCTTCAAAAGCAAGTCAGATTGGTAAAACATCACACCAACGACTTTCAGGAAAACAAAAATTAAATTCACATTTTTTAAAATCCACATCTTTCAAGGAGATGATCATGCGTGAGCTGAATCAAAACGAACTGAATACCATTGCTGGTGGTGATAGCAACCATTTCGCCAATGCAGGCTGGGATATTGGGAAAGCGCTGGGAACTATGGTCGGCATCGTGGGCGGCCCAGCGGCATCGGGAAACCCTGTCTTCACGAATGCCCTTGCAGGTTTCAAATTTGGTCTCAGGATCGATAATCTTTTGCGTCAAAAATAAACCTGTTCTGGCACCAGCATCACACCATGGATTGACGCCGCTTCGTGGCCTGGTCAACACACCCGCACGCCGGATTGGCGCTGTCCTGACCCTCCTGATGGCGGAAAGGGATACATATCCCTTTCCCTGCAAAGCAGAACTGATGAGACAGACTCACATTCATGATCTGCAGCAAAGTCAATGCACCGGCAAGTGAACTTCCCGGCACGAGCTGACGCACGCCCAGAATGAATGGCCATCAGCGCCTGACATCAAAGAAGCCATCCCCCTTTGATGTCAGGCGATTTCACGTGACCTGCCCGAGCCCCGTTCACCCTGATGGCGAAATTTGTTATCCACCCCTTTCACCTTCACCTTACATCCGCTCGGCAACAGTAACGTCGCGCAACACAGAAACACTTTTCGTTGACCCACCCAAGGCAAAATAAGAAGTCGATCCGAAGGAGCACACATGGCATCACGAAAGCCCCCATTTCTTCTGGCCACCTTGCTGTCGTGCCTCCTTTGCGGAAATGCCCTGGCGTTTGGTCCGTATCAGGCCTACATGGAGGCCACATCCCACGACCCCACCTACCTGAAGGCCCGGGCCGATCATGCCGCCATTCAGGAAAACGTCAGCATCAGCCGGGCCAGCCTGCTGCCCAGCATCACGGCCGAATCCCGGAACACACCAAAGAACGCCCAGTCGATCACGGTCCGCGCGCCGTCCGAGGAGTATCTGACCTTCAAGCGGCGCTACAGCAGCCACAGTGCGTCCGTGACGCTGCAGCAGCCGCTCTTCGACCTGCGTCGCTGGAACCAGCTGAAGCAGTCGAAGGCCGCGGCAGAAGCCAGCCGGTACAACCTGATGGAAGCCTCCCAGAACCTGATGATCCGGGTTTTCGAGGCCTACATCGAGGCACTCTACGCCAAGGACCAGTACCAGATTGCCCGTTCCCAGCACGATGCCTACGCGGAAGAACTCAAGCGCAACCAGTCCGCCTATCGCATTGGCGATGCCACGCGCACGGACGTGGCCGAAACGCAGGCGCAGCTGGCAGCCTCCGAAGTAGCGCTGGAAGACGCCAACGACGCCATGCTCGTGGCCATGCAGAACCTCTCGCAGATCACCGGGAGCAAAATCTCCGGCATTGGCGCCATCGCATCCATCAAGCCCGGCTACATCGATCACCTTCCCCAGCTGAAGACGCAGGACATCGGCCACTGGAAGTCGCTCGCGCTGAACAACAACCGGCGGCTGCTCCAGGCGCGCAAGTCCGTGGAAGAGGCGCGCATTGCACGTACCAAGGCAAAATCCGAGTACGCGCCCACGGTCAGCCTGGTGGCAGATCACACCCGCAACACGCCCCGCACCGACGAAACCCTGGACCATCGCTACCGGACCAGCAGCATCGGCGTGGCGGTGAGCATACCGCTGTATTCGGGCGGGTCGACCAATGCAACCGTGCGGCAGGTGAATCATGAAATCGAAAGCCGGATGCGCAACGCCGAGGCCATCACCCACGACATCATGACCAATCTGGAGCAGAAGCACCGGCTTCTGACCAGCGGGCTTTTGCGCATCACGGCGCGGCAGCGGGCCGTCAAGGCCGCACAGACGGCGCTGACGGGCAACCGCGTTGCCGTCATCGTGGGCGACCGGGTCAACATCGACATTCTGGATGCCACCCAGCGGCTGTACTCGGCCCGCAGCGCCCTGAACCGCGCCGTCTACGACAACCTCAAGGCCATCATCTACCTGAAGTACTATGCAGGCATACTCGCGCCCTCGGACATCGAGGACATAGACAAGCTTTTCGAGGGATAACCCCCTTTTCATGAACAACGGCCTGTTCAGAGAAGAAGCCTCCACAAAACGGGGGCTTCACGACATGGGCTCGGTGTACATACACCAGCCGCCGAGCTACTACACCATATCCATCTCGATGCTGCTCGTCGTGACGGGCATCATCCTGTATGCCTACTTCGGCACCTACACCAAAAGGGCCACCGTACACGGGCTGGTCATGCCCGAGAATGGCCTGTTCCGCGTCACCTCCCCCGCCCCCGGCCAGGTCTCGGGCATCGAGGTGCGGGAAGGCGAGCACGTCAGCAAGGGACAGCCGCTCTTCCGGATCACCAATGCCCAGATCAGCAAGTCCGGCGAAACGAACGAGCAGGTCCGCAAGCAGATCAGCAAGCGCATCTCGCTCATGCAGGACCGCATCGAGCGCTCTGCGGCCAATCACGACCGCGAGAAGGAACTCATCGAACAGCGGCTGGAGGCCATGACTTCCGAAATATCCCAGCTGGAGCACGAGCTGCAGATCCTCGGCCAGCGGGAGGAAATCGCCCTTTCCCAGAAGGAGCGCATCGGCAAGCAGGCCAAAAAGGGCTTTGCCTCGCTGTCCAGGCTGGGGCAGGCCGAGTCCGAGCTGCTGGACCTGAGCCGGCAGAAGCTCACGGCAGAGCGGGAGATATCGTCACTGCACCGCGAAAAATCGTCCCTGTACTCGTCCATGGTGGACATCACCAACCGCCACCAGAGCCAGCAGACGGAATCCGAAAACTCGCTGGCCTCGCTGCGCCAGGAGCTGGCAGAACTCGATGTCCGGCAGGAGTCGATCACATCAGCCCCCTTCAATGGCACGGTCACCGGCGTACACGCGCGGGAAGGCACGACGGTCACGACCTCCTCCCTGCTGGCCAGCCTGATACCGGACAACGCAAAACTCACCGCCTACCTGTACGTGGCAGAGAGCAAGGCCGCCTTTCTGGCAAAGGGACAGAAAGTCCGGATCCGGCTCGATGCCTACCCCTACCAGAAGTACGGCATGGTCACGGGGTCCGTCACGGCCGTGACCCAGAGCCCCTACGCCATCACGGAGCTGCCCGCACACGTGGCCACCGCGGTGCAGAGCGACAACGAGAACCAGAGCCTGTACTACCAGGCCAGGGTCGAGCTGGATTCACAGAGCATTCGCGCCAATGGCGAAGACACGAAGCTCAAGGCGGGCATGATTTTCGAGGCGGATGTGATGCAGGAAAAACGGCGCCTCTACGAATGGGTGCTGGAGCCGATCTACTCGATGACGGGCAAGTTCTGACACAGCCACTGGCGCCAGAAATCACGATTGCCAACACCTTTGCAGGACGCCAGAACGCAGGTTTCCTGCACGGGCCATGGGCTCAGTCTCTGGCCTGCCCCGCCAGTGCATCCGCCAGCGCATACCACGCCTCGGCCGGAATCTGCTCCGGCCGCTGGCTGAGGTCCGTCAGCGGCATCAGCCGCGGATCGGCCGAAGCCGTCCGTTCCAGCGAAAATGCCGGATACTGCTGGGCCAGCCAGCTTCCCAGCGTGCCACGCAGCATCTTGCGCCGCTGGGCATAGGCGGCCGACAGGGCGGCTTGCAGCGGCGCAGTGGCGGTGGTGACGGGCTGCGCCCGGGGCACCATGCGCACCACGCTGGAATCCACCTTCGGCGGCGGGTCGAAGGCATCGGGCGGCACGTCGAACAGTTTGGCCACGTGGTAGTGGTTCTGCAGAAACACCGTCAGCCGCCCCATGTCACTGCCGGGCGCAGCCACGATGCGGTCCACCACCTCCTTCTGCAGCATGAAATGCTGGTCTTCCACGCGGTCGGCCACGGCAATCAGGTGCAGCAGCAATGGACTGGAAATGTTGTAGGGCAGATTGCCCACGATGCGCAGTTTGTGCGCACGGCTGGCTGCCGCTGCCCTTGCCGCTGGCATGCCGGTGGCTGCCGCCCTTGTTCCTGCCGAAGTGCCGGAGTCCACTTCCCCCTTTCCTGCTGACGTACCGGTATCTGCCCGGTCGTCGCCCGGGGCCTCTGCGCCTGGCAGGCTGCCGCCACCGGTTCCATCCGCCAGCGCAGCAAAATCCACCTGCAGCACATCCTGCTGCACCAGCGTCAGCGCATCGCCGAACAGGGTTTGCAGGCGCGGTGCCAGGTCCCGGTCGATTTCGATGACGGTGATGTGCCCGGCCAGGGCAACCAGCGGGGCGGTGAGCACGCCGGTGCCGGGGCCGATTTCGATCAGCCGGTCACCGTGCTTCGGGGCAATGGCCCGGACGATGGCGTCGATGTACGCGCGGTCGGCCAGAAAATGCTGGCCAAAGCGCTTGCGCGGGATGACACCGCCGGGCCGTTTTTCACGGCCGGCCTGTGCCCGATGATGGGGGGACCTGTTTTTCATGGGCCGATGCTTCACTCAAACCGGCGTCATCACGCCATCATCACGCCGCCGCCACCACGGCCACCACGCTACAACCATCAGGCCGGCAGCACGCGCTGGATGCGTGCCGTGCATTTGCAGAACCATCACGACCCGCTCCGGACCGCGGTTTCTCCCCGGGCCGCGGCATCGTTGCGGGCGGCGGCATCGCTCTTGTGGCGATATTCCACATAGGTGCGGTCGCGCAGCTCGCGCAGCCACTGGTTGTAGGCATCGCCCCCCTTGGCCTCGCGCAGCTTGTGGCGGGCGGCGTTGCGCAGGCGTTCGGGCGATTCGGTGTCGGTGCGCCGGCCCAGCACCTGCACGAGGTGCACGCCGAACTGGGTGCGCACCGGCTCGCTGATCTCGCCGTCGTGCAGGCCCTGCAGGGCCTGTTCGAATTCGGGCACCGTCTCGCCCGGATACAGCCAGCCCAGATCACCCCCTTTGCTGGCCGAGCTGTCGCTGGAAAAGTCTTTTGCCAGGGTGGCGAAGTCGGCCTTGCCGGCTTCCACGTCACGCTTGAAGAGCGACAGCCGCCGTTCGGCCTCGGCCTCGCTTTCGGGGGACGAAACCGGCAGCAGGATGTGGCGGGCGTGGATGAGTTCCACGGTGCTGGCGGCCGCGTCGGCGCGTTTGTCCTGCAGCTTCAGGATGTGAAAGCCGGCCGGGCTGCGAATCGGGTCGGTCACGTCGCCCGGCTTCATGGTCCGCAGGGCGTCGGCAAAGAGGCCGGGCAGCTGTTCGGCCTTGCGCCAGCCGATCTCGCCACCGCCGGCCGCATCACCGGCATCGGAGCTGTTCTGGGCCAGGGTGGCGAAGTCCTCGCCCTTGCGTGCCCTGGCCACGAGGTCGGCTGCGCGCTTCTGCTGGCGTTCGACGGTCTTTGCGTCGACATTTTCGGGCAGCTTGACGAGAATCTGGCGCACGTCGTATTCGGGCTGGGCCACCTTGCCACTCTTGGCCAGCTCGGCATCGATCTCTCCTTCGGAGATGGTGACGTTGCTGGCGGTTTCACGCTCGCGCAGGCGGGCCGCCACGATTTCCGCCACCAGCTGGCGGCGGAAGGCATCGAAGGTGACACCCTCGCCTCTCAGCCGCTCTTCGAGCTGCTGGGTGGACAGGCCGTTGTTCTGGGCCACGTCGGCCACGGCACGGTCCACTTCGGCGGCCGAGGGCTTGAGGCCGTAGTCGTCGGCATACTGCTCCTGGGCCAGCTGCAGGATCATCTGCTCCAGCACCTGCCGGCGCAGCTCGTCGGGGACCGGGGTGGGCGCGCCCGGGGTGGCGGCCATGCGTCCTTCGATGAGGTGCATCTGGGCCTGCAGTTCGCTTTCGGTGATCACCCCCTGGTTGACCACGGCCACGATGCCATCCAGCGGCTGGGTGCCATCGGCCGGCCGGTCGGCATCCGCATCGTCAGGGGTGCTGCTGCCGGACGAACTGCCACCGAACAGGCCGGACGTGCCATTGTCCGCCGGAGAGGACAGGCCGCCGCCATATCCGCCGCTGCCGGGCGACGAGGGCGATGCCCCGGCCTCGCCTCCGGCACCCGGTACGCGCAGCCCCTGGGCGTGGGCCATCAGCGGCAGGCACACCAGGGCAGACAGCAGGGCTCGGGAAAGGACGGTCAGTGCCGGCTTGCCGGCGGCAGTTTTTCTCATGGGGTGTCGACTCATGGCGTGGCCAGCCGGGCCGTGCGGGCTGGCGTCATTCATATCCGTAATAGCGCACCGCCGGTGCGAGGTTGTTGTCGGGCAGGCTGTAGCCGGGAATGTTGCGGGTCAATATACCAAACGGGTCCTGCCCGAAGTGGCCAAGCCCGCGCAGATCGAACTGGACATAGCCGACCGTGGACGTTTTGTGGGTGGTGGTGACGAAGCGGTGTGCCACCACGCGCACGGCCCAGCAGTCCTCCGCGTACTCCACGCCCAGCAGCCCCTCGACCAGCCCCGGTTTGGTGGTGGCCGTGCTGGCGTTGGCAGGATTCTGCTTCAGGAAGGAATAGTTGATGCGGCCCAGCGCCGTCCAGTTGCTGGCAATGGGCCAGGCCAGCGAGGTGTCCCACTGGGCGTATTCCTTGGACTGGTAGCGCACACCGGCATTGAACAGCTTGCGGCCACCAGGGCGGTAGCGGTAGCTGAGGTTGAGGCGCGGCACACGGCGGTCCTTGATGGCGTACTGCACCCCGGCGTTGACGCTGTGGCCGCCCCGGAAGTCGCCCCCCGCGGCCAGCAGGATGTCGGAGCGGCGGTCCACCCGCACCGGCTGGCCGGGAATGGTCACGTCCTGGCTGGAGAAGTAGAAGCGCTCGGCCACGGCCAGGCGCAGGCGCTCGACCCCGGTGGCCGATTCGATCTGCCGGCTGACCAGGGCGGCGGTGAGGTGGTCGGCATCGGCAATGCGGTCGTGGCCGGTGAAGGAATTCTCGCTGAAGAGCTGGGCAAAGCTGAGGTCGGTGGCCGCGCTGTCGAAGACGGGAACGTCATCCTGGTTGCGGTACGGCGTGCGCACGTAGAAGAGGCGCGGCTCCAGCGTCTGCGTGGTGGCCTCGCCCAGCCAGCGGCTGTCGCGCTCCAGCACGATGCCCGAATCGACCGAGAAGGTGGGCAGCACGCGCGACATCGAGCGGCCGGTGGTGGATTCGCGGTTGAGCGAATAGTAGCTGGCGTGCAGGCCCAGCTTGGGAGTGACGAACCAGCCGCCGCCCTGGATGGGGTAGCTGATCTGCGGGTTGACGACCATCCGCGCACCCTCCACGGCCCCGGGACGCGGGTTGCGGAACTGGGTCAGGTCCACCAGCGTGGTGAGGTCGAAGCCGTCGAGATCCACCTTGTTGTTGGTGAACTGCAGCTGCGGCACCTTCTCGTACGGGGGCGCCAGACGGGCCTCCAGGATGTTCTGGTAGCGGATGCCACGCACCATCATGTTCCAGTCGCCCATGCTGCGTGTGAAGTACATCTCGCGCGGGAGCGAGCGCTCGGAGGCGTCGATCAGGGTGTTGGAGTAGTCGACGAAGTAGTTGTCGTCGGACACGCCCTGCAGGTTCCAGGCCCCGTTCCAGCCCAGAACACGGGAGAAGATCCCCGTGGATTCGTAGGAGTGGCGGGCATGCTTGGTGTCGCTGTCGCGCGGGATGTAGTCGAGCCGCACGTTGCCCTGGGCCGGCCGCGTGAGGAAGCGGAATTCGTTGCCCAGCCGGATGCCGCGCCGGGTGGTGATCTGCGGCGAGACGGTCAGGTCGTAGTTGGGTGCCAGGTTGAAGTAGTACGGCGCAGTGACGCCCAGGCCCGAGCGCGAGTTGATCGACACGGTGGGGAACAGAAAGCCGCTCTGCCGGGCATCGTTGAGCGGAAACATCACCACCGGCATGCGCAGCAGGGTGTGGTCACGCACCTTGAAGCGGGCATCCTTGCCGTAGCCCCGGGCCCGTTCGAGGTCGAGGTCCAGCTGCCGGGCCTCCAGCCGCCAGGCCTCGTTGTCGGGCTTGCAGCTGGTGAAGCTGCCGTTGAAGAGCTGCATGAGCTTGCTGCCCTCGAAATCGATGCGGTTGGCCTGGCCCCGCACGCCCACCGTGGTGAGGTCGTAGGTGGGCGACTCGAAGCTGCCCTTGCCGCTGTCGAGCTGCAGCTGCAGGCACGGACCGGCCACCCGGGTGCCGGCCTGCTCGATGGTCACATCCCCCACGGCATCGACCCGTTGCAGGTCGCGCCAGTACTCGATGCGCCGGGCCGACAGCGAGGTGCCGATCTTGCGCAGCTCGGCCTCCCCCTCGAAGACGGTGACCGGCCCGTTCTGCGTGGGCTGCGTGGTCATGCGCTGCGAGCTGCCGAAGACGGGCAGCTCGCGTTTTTCCTGGGTAGTGAGCGGCAGGTCCAGCGCCGGCGCCAGCTGCAGGTCGACCGGCTGGTCGACGGGCTGCCGGGGCGCCCCGGCACGCCCGCCCCGGCGGCTCTGGGACGCGACCTGCCCCCTGCCGGTACCGTCTGCATCGGCCGCCCAGCTTCGGGCAGGCCAGGCACTGGCAAGCGCGGCCGAGACGGCAAGGGCCAGCGCGGTCATACGGAAAGTGCAGTCTGGAAGCGACACAGGCACGATGGCTCCGGTGGGTTACGGCAGAAGAAAGGGGTGGGATTGTCTATTATAGGGAGCACGCTGCAGCGCAGTGGCCCGGCTTTCTGCCCCGGATGAAAATTCGTGTGGTCTGCCAGTCGCCGCGCACAGGAACCGTTGTCTGCGTACTGCATGCGGGCGATCAGCACAGCCTGCAGCACGCGGCGGCCTGCGCCATGATGGCTGACGTGTCTGCCTTTCTGCACCAGTTCAGCCATGGTTCCGACGTCTTTTTCCCATCACCCCCTCCCTGCCGATGCCCGACACGCCTGCCTCCCCCGCCTCCTCCAATGCATCCCCCGCCCGTGACGGGCGCCTGCAGGCACTGAAGACCTGGCTGGCCGGGCTGCCGGCCACGTACGGACTGGACATCGCCTCGCTGGCCCCCGCCTCCAGCGATGCCAGCTTCCGGCGCTACTTCCGGCTGACCGCCACTTCGCCACAGGGCAGCCTGATCGTCATGGACGCCCCGCCGCCACAGGAAGACTGCCGCCCCTTCGTGCACGCCGACCAGGTGTTCGGTGCGGCCGGTCTGACGGTGCCGGGCGTGCTGGAGGCCGATGTGGCGCAGGGTTTTCTGCTGCTGGGCGATCTGGGCAACCAGACCTACCTGTCGGTGCTGGATGCACAGACGGCGCCGCGCCTGTACGGTGCCGCCAGCGAGGCGCTGGTGAAGCTGCAGCTGGCCAGCCAGCCCGGCGTCTTTCCCGAGTACGACCGGGCACTGCTGCTGCGCGAGCTGATGCTGTATCCGGACTGGTACATCAGCCGCCACAAGGGCATCACGCTGACGGAGAAGGAACGGCAGGTGCTGAACGACGGCTTCGACAGGATTCTGGCCAATGTGCTGGCCCAGCCGCAGGTGTATGTGCACCGCGACTGGCACAGCCGCAACCTGATGGTGCTGGACGAACCCCGCCTGCCCGGCGTGCTGGATTTTCAGGATGCCGTGTACGGACCGATGACCTACGATCTGGTGTCGATCCTGCGCGATGCCTACATCCGCTGGGACGAGGAACAGGTGCTGGACTGGTGCATCCGCCACTGGGAGCGCGCACGCGCCGCCGGACTGCCGGTGCCGGCCGATTTCAGCGATTTCTACCGCGATTTCGAATGGATGGGCATCCAGCGCCACCTGAAGGTGCTGGGCATCTTTGCACGCCTGAACTACCGCGACGGCAAGGCGGCCTACCTGAACGACATGCCGCTGGTGGCGCATTATGTGCACGTGGCACTGCGCCGCTATGACGAGCTGGCACCGCTGTGCCGGCTGTTCGAGAAAATCGAGGGCATTTCAGCCGATCATCGTTATACATTCTGAGCAGGTATCCGCATGAAAGCCATGCTGCTGGCTGCGGGGCGCGGCGAACGGATGCGCCCCCTCACCGACCACACCCCCAAACCGCTGCTGAAGGCGGGCGGCAAGCCGCTGATCGTCTGGCATCTGGAAAAACTGGCGGCCGCCGGATTCAGGGAAGTGGTCATCAATCACGCATGGCTGGGCGAGCAGATTCCGGAGGCCCTGGGAGATGGCTCGGCCTTCGGTCTGCGGCTGCAGTATTCGGCCGAGGCCGAGGCACTGGAAACCGCCGGCGGCATTGCCCGGGCGCTGCCGCTGCTCACCGAGGGTGAGCCCGCCAATGCGCCCTTTGCGGTGATCAGCAGCGACGTGTGGAGCGATGCCGGTTACGACCAGCTGGTCGCAGCCGCCAAACGGCTGGACGGCAACGACGCCGACTGCTGGTGCCTGATGGTGGACAACCCGCCCCATCATCCACGGGGCGATTTTCTGCTGGACGATGGCCGGCTGCACCTGCTGCCCAATGCCGGCACCACGGCCACCGGCGTCACCTATGCGGGCATCGGCGTGTTCTCGCCCGCCATGTTCAGCCACATGGCCGACGGCATGCGTGCGCCCCTGCGGCCGCTGCTGGAACTGGCCATCGAGACGGGCCACGCACTGGGCACACGCCACACGGGGCGCTGGTTCGACATCGGCACGCCGGAGCGGCTGGCCGAGCTGGACCGGCTGCTGGCAGCCTGAAGGCCCATCCACACGAAAACCCACCCAACACACAGGTGGGTTTCCTGGGGTACCCCCCAGCCGTACGCTGCCGGTGGTGCCCTGCCTGCACGCCGCAGATGCCAGCGCAGGGATGGGATGAGTCCACCACACGCGCTGGGACAACCTGGAGACCACAAACCATGCATGTACGGATCGAAGGTACCGGGCCGGTGGCACTGGCCACGGCCCTCTGGATGGTACGCGCCGGCATTCCCGCGCAGCAGATCGCCCTGCCCCTGAACCGGCAGGCCACCAGCATCCTGCCGGCCGATGCCCCCCGGCGCGCACTGGCACTGTCGGAAGGATCCCGGCAACTGCTGGCGCGATTGATTGCGCTGCCACCGGCCGGGCAGATCGACACGGTGGAAATCTTCCAGGGCGGCCGCAGTGGTCACACCACCATCCGCCAGACCGATTTTCCGCTGCCGGCCCTGGGCTGGGTGGTGGTATGGGAAGAGCTGATCGGACGATTGCACGAGGCGGCGGAACGCCACGCCTTCGCCTCGCCGGACGATCCGGCCTTTGCCTACCCGGACCTGCGGGTGCACGCCGGTGGCATGCCGCCGCCCGACCAGCGGGATGCCAGCGCCTTCGATGTCCGCGACAGCGGTCAGGCGGGGCTGCTGTTCGAGGTGCAGGTGAACGGCACGCAACGCACGGCCTTCGAATGCTTTCGGCCAAACGGCCCGCTGGCACTGCTGCCTGCCCCCACGCTGGCGCCCGGGGCACTCGCCGGCAGTACCGCCGCGGATTCTGCTGCGGCTGCTGTAGGCGTCGCGCCTTCTGCAGCCAGCATGCACGCTGCACCCGGCACACCCGCTGCAGGCAGCGCGGCTGGTGCACCCGCCACGCGCACGGCCGGCACACGCTACACGGTGGTCTGGAGCGACGCGGCCCCCGAAAGCCGGCGGCGGGCAGCACTGTCCACCGACGCGCTGACGCTCGAGCTGCGCGAGGCACTGCGCCAGACCCTGGGGGCGCGACACTGGCACCGGCACCGGGAGCACTTCGGGTCACTGCAGGTGGTCACACCGGCCGTGGCCGTGCCCCTGCCCCGGACGAGCCGGCACAACATCGTGGCGCCCGGCGAGGTGTGGATCGGCAACGCCGCACAGGCGCTGCATCCGGTGGCCGGCCAGGGGCTGAACCTGGGGCTGCGCGATGCGTTCACGCTGGCCCAGTGCCTGAGCGATGCCTGGGCCAGTCTGCAGGCGGGCACGCAAGCGCCCACGTCATCCGGTTCCACGACGGCGCACGTTCCGGACACGGATACAGGCGAAACGACATGCGGGGCCACCATGCCGGATGCAGCCGTACAGGGGCCAAACACACAGGGGCCAGCCGTGCCCGGCCCGGCAGTGGACCGGGCGCTGCAGGCCTACGCGCAGGCCCGCCGCCGCGACCGCACCCTCACCATCCAGGGCACCGACCTGCTGGCCCACAGCTTTGGCTGGCCCATCGCCAGCCGGGTGCAGTCGGCACTGCTGGGCGCCATGCACGTGGCACCCGCCCTGCGCATGCCACTGGCCCGGGCATTGGTGTTCGGGCACCGGCAGCCGCTGCAGGCCCGGCGGGCGGGCCCTCCGGAGTGAACAGGTCCATAATAGGGACTGGGTGCCGTAGCCTGGGTGTGTCATGAACGCCTTCGTCCCCGGGCGGGTGGCTCCGGCTTGCCGTCGATAATGCTGGCGTGTCGGGCGTGGCCTTCGTCCCCGGACGGGAGCCTGCGGCCATCTGCTGACAGGGCGCCCTGCGCAGCGGGGTCGACCGAAGGCTGACCGAAAAATCACCCTGCACGCAGACCTGCCGCCGCGCTTGCGGTATCATCGCGCCCCCGCCTGCTGCTCGCGCGGGGCAGGCCAGCCGCCCACAGGGGCCGTCCTGCCCTTTCCGGCTGCCCATCCCCGCGCCTTCTGCGCGCTTTTGCCCGTTTTCGCCGGCACGCCCGCTGCGTGCCTCTTCCTGCGTCATGTCGTCCCTGTCCGCCCACCCTGCATCCCGCCAGCCCGCGCCGCTGCACATCGGCCCGTATGCGCTGCCGCACCGTGCACTGGTGGCTCCCATGGCCGGCGTGACCGACCGGCCGTATCGCCAGCTGTGCAAGCGGCTGGGGGCCGGTTATGCGGTATCGGAAATGGCGGCGTCCAACCCGCAGCTCTGGCACAGCGTCAAGACGGCCCGCCGCATCGACCATGCCGGCGAAATGGAACCGAAGGCCGTACAGATCGCCGGGGCCGATCCGGCCATGATGGCCGAGGCCGCCCGCTTCAACGTGGAGCGCGGTGCGCAGATCATCGACATCAACATGGGCTGTCCGGTCAAGAAGGTCTGCAACGTGTTTGCCGGCTCCGCCCTGATGGGCAACGAGCCGCTGGCCGTGCGGATCATCGAGGCGGTGGTCAGCGCCGTGCCGGTGCCGGTCACCGTCAAGATGCGCACCGGGGTGGATCCGGACCACCGCAACGCCGTACAGCTGGCCCGTGCCGCCGAATCGGCCGGCGCCGTGATGATCACCGTGCATGGCCGCAGCCGGGCCTGCCGCTACCATGGGCCGGTGGACTACGCCACCATCGGCGAGGTCAAGGCGGCCGTGCGCATTCCGGTGGTGGCCAATGGCGACATCGATTCCCCCGAAAAGGCCCGTGACGTGCTGGCGCAGACCGGCGCCGACGCGGTGATGATCGGCCGTGCCGCCCAGGGCCGGCCGTGGATCTTCCGCGAGGTGGACCATTTTCTGGTCCACGGCACGCATCTGCCCGCCCCCACGTGGCGCGAGGTGCGCGATGTGCTGCTGGCACATCTGGACGATCACTACCGTTTCTACGGAGAATTCACCGGCGTGCGCTCGGCCCGCAAGCACATCGCCTGGTATCTGCAGGCGCTGGCGGGCAACCGTCCCGACGCTGCCACCGAGGCGCTGCGTCAGGCCATCAACATCTGTGAGCAGGCCGACGAACAGGTTCGTCTGCTCGAACGCTACTTCGCCGATCGCGCGCCCTGGCTGGACACCGGCATCGATCAGGGAGACACCCAAGCATCATGAACAAACCCCCGATGACCCTGCAGGAAGCCGTCACCCTCAACCTCGAAAAATACTTCGAGGATCTGGACAACACGCAACCCGGCCTGATCTACGCCATGGTCCTGTCGGCCGTGGAGAAACCCATGCTCGAAGTGGTGATGCGCCACGCCGGCGGCAACCAGCTGCGTGCCTCGGCCATGCTCGGCATCAATCGCAACACACTGCGCAAGAAGCTCTCGACCTACGGTCTGCTCAACAGCCAAGGAGGAAACTGACATGTCGATCAAGGTGCACGCCAGCGGGGTGAACAAACCCGCCGATCTGCCCCCTGCCCCGGTCACGCGCGCGCTGCTCAGCGTGTTCGACAAGACGGGGGTGCTGGAATTTGCCCGCGGCCTGCACGCACTGGGCGTGGAAATCCTCTCCACCGGCGGCACGGCCAAATTGCTGGCCGACAACGGCGTGCCAGTCATCGAGGTGTCGGACTACACCGGTTTTCCGGAAATGCTCGACGGCCGCGTCAAGACACTGCACCCGAAGGTGCACGGTGGCCTGCTGGCCCGGCGTGATCTGCCCGGCCACATGCAGGCACTGGACGAACACGGCATCGGCCGCATCGACCTGCTGGCCGTCAACCTCTATCCGTTCCAGCAGACCGTGGCCCGTCCGGACGTGACGCTGGACGAGGCCATCGAAAACATCGACATCGGCGGCCCGGCCATGCTGCGCGCGGCAGCCAAGAACCACGCCGGCGTGACGGTGGTGGTCGATCCAGCCGACTACGCCACCGTGCTGGCACAGCTGCAGACACAGAAAGCCGTCGATGGTCCCACCCGCTTCGGCCTGGCCGTCAAGGCCTATGGCCACACCGCCCAGTACGATGGCGCCGTGGCCAACCATCTGTCGGCCATTGCCACCAGCGGCGAAAAGGCTCCGCTGCCGCGCACCCTCACGCTGCAGTTCGAGCAGGTGCAGCCCATGCGCTATGGCGAGAACCCGCACCAGCACGCCGCCTTCTACCGCGAGGCCACGCCTGCGGCCGGTTCGCTGGCCACCTTCCACCAGCTGCAGGGCAAGGAGCTGTCGTACAACAACATCGCCGATGCCGACGCCGCCTGGGAGTGCGTCAAGTCGTTCGAGCAGACGGCCTGCGTGATCATCAAGCACGCCAACCCGTGCGGAGTGGCGGTAGGTGACACCACGCTGCAGGCCTACCGGCTGGCCTTTGCCACCGACCCCACCTCGGCCTTCGGCGGCATCATCGCCTTCAACCGGCCGGTGGACGGCGACACGGCCCAGGCCCTGTCGAAGCAGTTCGTCGAGGTGCTGCTGGCACCGGGCTTCTCCGAAGATGCACTGGCCATCATGAAGGGCAAGCCCAATGTGCGCCTGCTGGAGATCCCGATGGCCCACGCCAGCAACCGGCTCGACCTCAAGCGCGTCGGCGGCGGCCTGCTGGTGCAGGCGCCGGACGAGCATCGTCTGCAGGCCAGCGCCCTGAAGGTGGTCACGAAGCGCCAGCCCACCCCGCGCCAGCTGGCCGACCTGCTGTTTGCCTGGCAGGTGTGCCACTACGTGAAGTCCAACGCCATCGTCTACTGCAACAACGGCCAGACGCTGGGCATCGGCGCCGGCCAGATGAGCCGGGTGGACTCGGCCCGCATCGCCTCGATCAAGGCGGAGAATGCCGGACTGGACCTGCGCGGTTCGGTGGTGGCGTCCGACGCCTTCTTCCCGTTCCGCGACGGGCTGGACGTGGTGGTCGATGCCGGTGCCACGGCCGTCATCCAGCCGGGTGGCTCGATGCGCGACCAGGAGGTGATCGACGCCGCCAACGAGCGCGACGTGTGCATGGTGTTCACCGGCGTGCGCCACTTCCGCCACTGATCCATGCGCATCCTGGGCATAGACCCCGGCCTGCGCGCCACCGGGTTCGGCCTGATCGACACCCGGGGCGACGCGATGCGCTATGTGGCCAGTGGCGTCATCCGTTCGGGCGAAGGACACCTGCCCGAGCGGATCGGCCGCCTGCACCAGGGCATCGTCGAGCTGGTGCGTGAGTACCGGCCCACCGTGGCCGTGTGCGAGATCGTCTTCGTCAACGTCAACCCCAAGTCCACGCTGATGCTGGGCCAGGCCCGCGGCGCCGCCCTGGGGGCACTGGTCACGAGTGGCATGAAGGTGCACGAGTACACCGCCCTGCAGATCAAGCAGGCCGTGGTGGGCTATGGCCGCGCCACCAAGGAGCAGGTGCAGGAAATGGTCAAACGCCTGCTGTCGCTGCCCGGCGTACCCTCCACCGACGCTGCCGACGCACTGGCCTGCGCCATCTGCCACAATCATGGCGGCCCCGTCATCGGCAGCCTGGGACGCAGCCTGCGCTCCGGGCGGGTACTCTGATACATCCGGCAGCCCGCACGGCAGCATGCGGGCGTGGCTCATGTGCATGCCATGCCGCTGACGCCGGCAACGCATCACCGGCTGCCGGGATGTGACCCATACAGGATGTGGCCCATATACATTCGCACGCGCCGTGTCGCATGACGCGAAAAATCACCGTCGCCCATCGGCCGAACGACCACTTCAGTCCGGCACTGTGTAAAATGCCAGTCTCAGCCTCCCGGCATTCCATCCGGTATTCCATCCTGCCATGATCGGTCGCATCCACGGCACCCTGGTGCACGTCAATCCACCCGACATTCTGGTCGACGCCCATGGCGTAGGCTATGAAATCTCGGTGCCCATGAGCACGCTCTATGATCTGCCACCAGCCGGCCAACCCGTCACACTGGTCACCCACCTGGTGGTGCGGGAAGACGCCCAGCTGCTCTACGGTTTTCTCACCGAAGGCGAGCGCACGGCCTTCCGCGCCCTCATCAAGGTGTCGGGCATCGGGCCGCGCATGGCGCTGGCCGTGCTGTCGGGGCTGAGTGTCGACGACCTCTCCCGGGCCGTGGCCGAACAGGAAACCGGCCGCCTCACCCGCGTGCCCGGCGTGGGCAGGAAAACCGCCGAGCGCCTGCTGCTCGAACTGAAGGGCAAGCTGGCGCCGGTGGCCGAGGCAGCCCAGGGCAGTGGCGGCGTCCTCTTCTCCAGCAGCGACGACATCCTGCGCGCCCTGGTGGCCCTGGGGTATTCCGAGAAGGAATCGGCCGCTGCCGTCGGCCGTCTGCCCGAGGACATCAGCGTCAAGGATGGCATCCGGCAGGCACTGAAGGGGCTGGGGAAGAACTGAGCCATGCCGCCGAAAAAGAACCGGGCCGTGCTGCCGGCAAACGACCGAGCCATGCAAAACGACTGAGCCATGCCCATCGAACACGACCGCCTGATCGACGCCGCTCCGGCCTCGATGCAGGAAGAACAGCTGGAAAAGGCGCTGCGCCCGCGCAAGCTGGCGGACTATGTGGGGCAGCGCAAGATCCGCCAGCAGCTCGACATCTTCATCGAGGCCAGCCGCCGGCGCCAGGAGGCGCTGGACCACGTGCTGCTGTTCGGCCCTCCGGGGCTGGGCAAGACCACGCTGGCGCACATCATCGCCGCCGAAATGGGGGTCAACCTCAAGCAGACTTCCGGCCCGGTGCTGGAGCGCCCCGGTGACCTGGCCGCGCTGCTGACCGGACTGGACCGCAACGACGTGCTGTTCATCGACGAGATCCACCGCCTCTCGCCCGTGGTGGAAGAAATTCTCTACCCGGCGCTGGAAGACTTCCAGATCGACATCATGATCGGCGAAGGGCCGGCGGCCCGCTCCATCAAGCTGGACATCGCGCCCTTCACGCTGGTGGGCGCCACCACCCGCGCCGGCATGCTGACCAACCCGCTGCGCGACCGCTTCGGCATCGTGTCGCGGCTGGAGTTCTACGAAATCGACGAGCTGCAGGCCATCGTGCAGCGCTCGGCCCGGCTGCTGGGCGCCGACATCGCCGAAGACGGTGCCAACGAGATCGCCCGCCGCTCGCGCGGCACCCCCCGCATCGCCAACCGCCTGCTGCGCCGTGTGCGCGACTATGCAGAAATCCGCGCCGACGGCCGCATCACCGGCCCGGTGGCCGACGATGCACTGGGCATGCTGGACGTGGATCCCATCGGCCTCGACATCATGGACCGCAAGCTGCTGCAGGCCATCATCGAGCGCTTCGGCGGCGGCCCCGTCGGGCTGGACAACGTGGCGGCCGCCATCGGCGAGGTGCGCGACACCATCGAGGATGTCATCGAACCCTACCTGATCCAGCAGGGCCTGCTGCAGCGCACCCCGCGCGGCCGCATGGTCACCGCCACCACCTGGGAGCACTTCGGGCTGCCCGTCCCCAGCAGCGAGAAGGCCGGGGACTGAGCCTCTCATCCCGCCCGCAGGCGCCTGCCACTCACGCCCGCCGTCAGCCCACCAGCCCACCAGACAAACGGACAGACTGACTGACTCACACACAGACCGCCGGCCTGCATGTGCGCCACACGCCCCACCCGAAAAGCGCCATTTCCCGCCGGGTGGCGCCGATACCACAGCGGCATGGGGGCCTGTGCGGCAGAGCTGCAACAGGCCAGTTAGAATCGCTCCGTGATACAACTGCATTCAATCGATGTCCGGGTCTACTACGAAGACACGGACGCGGGTGGCATCGTCTACTACGCAAACTACCTCCGGTTCTTCGAGCGTGCGCGCAGCGAGTGGTTGCGCGCGCAGGGTGTCGACCACCAGCAGCTGGCCAGCCAGCATGGTCTGGCCTTGGTCGTGCGCCGCTGCGCCATCGAGTACCACCGTCCGGCCCGGCTGGACGACCTGCTCGCCGTCGACACCTGCCTGACCGATCCGGCCATGGACATCCGCCGTGCCTCGATCCGGCTGCAGCACCGTGCCCGCAACCAGGCCGATGGCAGCCTGCTGGTCTCGGGTCCCGTCCAGATCGCCTGCATCGAGCTGGCCACCATGCGCCCGGCCCCGCTGCCGGACGAGGTGTTCAACCGGCTGCGCAGCCACGCCATGGCCCTGCCGGCGGATCCGGGCACGCCCTGACCCGGTGCACGCACCCGACGTGCCCCTGTCGGCGAATATCCCGGCTCAGACGTTCTGAGCCTTTCACAGGACCCAACCGATTTTCCCGATGAACGCCCAAGACCTCTCGATCCTGTCCATGATCACCAACGCCAGCGTGCTGGCCCAGGCGGTCATGGCCCTGCTGCTGGTGATATCCCTGGTGTCGTGGACGATCATCTTCCGCAAGTGGTTCACCATCAAGGCCGCCCAGCGCGCCACCAACCGCTTCGAAGAGAAATTCTGGCAAGGGGCCGAACTCAACGCCCTCTATCAGGAGGTCTCCCACGCCAGCAAGGATCCCGGCCCCATGGCCCGCATCTTCGAGGCCGGCATGAAGGAGTTCCGCCGTGCCCGCCAGAACGGTGCCACGGGCGGTGCCGATGCCAGCAACGTCGTGCTCGCCCCTGCCTCCCGCGCCATGCGCGCCGCCTTCCAGCGCGAGATGGACGCGCTGGAGTCGTCGCTGGCCTTCCTGGCCTCGGCAGGTTCGGTCAGCCCGTACATCGGCCTGTTCGGCACCGTCTGGGGCATCATGAACGCCTTCCGCGGCCTGGCCGACGTGCAGCAGGCCACACTGGCCTCCGTGGCCCCCGGCATTGCAGAGGCGCTGGTGGCCACCGCCATCGGCCTCTTTGCCGCCATTCCGGCCGTGGTGGCCTACAACCGCTACGCCTATGAAATCGAGCGCCTGGCCAACCGCTTCGAGACCTTCATCGACGAGTTCTCGAACATCCTCGACCGTCACGCCCGCTGATCATGCCTGCCACCCCTACCCGCCGTCGTGGGCGCGGCAAGCGCCTGGTCAGTGACATCAACGTCGTCCCCTACATCGACGTGATGCTGGTGCTGCTGGTGATCTTCATGGTCACCGCGCCCTTCGTGCCCACCAGCACCATCGACCTGCCCACCGTGGACGCCACCCCGCGCCAGCCCGAACCCTACATCGAGGTGCAGGTGGCAGCCGACGGCAAGCTCACGCTGCAGCCGCGCAACCAGCCCGGTTCGCACGAAGTCGAAGTCACCCGCGACAGGCTGGCCAACGAACTCAAGCAGCTGCTGGCCAGTGCCGAGGAGCAGGGCCTGCGGGGCCAGCCGGTCGTCATCAGCGGCGACAAACAGGTCCGCTACGAAACCATCCTCGAGGTGATGGGCGACATCAAGCAGCAGGGTGTCTCGCGCGTGGGCCTGATGGTCAAGCCACGGTCCGGCGCCGCCCGCGCCTCCTGATTCCACTCCTTTCGCGCGCATGGCCAGACAGCACGCCGATCCCACCCTCCAGGGCAGCAACGCGCACAGCCTGCTGTCCTTCCTGCTCGCCCTGCTGATGCACGCAGGGCTGGGCGTGCTGCTGTTCGTCGGCATCAGCTGGCAGCAGCCACAACCCGAGGTGGTACAGGCCGAACTCTGGATCCCGATGGAAGACCTGCCGTCGCCCGAAGAAGTCCAGCAGCAGGCACAGCCCGAACCCCAGCCCGAACCCGAACCACCGGCCCCGGCTCCCACGCCGGCGCCGAAACCCGCGCCCGCCCCAGAACCGGAACCCACCGCTGCCCAGCAGCCCGATCCGGCCATTGCCATCGCCAAAGCGAAGGAAGAGGCCGAGCGCAAGGCCGCCGAGGCACGCCGGGAAGAAGAGAAGCGTCGCGAGGCCGAAGAAGAGAAGCAGCGCCAGGAAGCCGAGGCCCGCGAGCGTGAGCGCGCCCGCCGGCAGGAAGAAGAACGCCAGGCCGAACAGAAGCGGCAGGAAGAACGGCGCCAGGCCGAAGAAAAACGCCGTGCCGAGGAACAGGCCCGCCGCGAGGAAGCCGAGCGCAGGGCCGCCGAAGAGAAGAAACGCGAAGAAGCCCTGAAGAAGCAGCAGGAAGAAGCCCGCCAGCGCAAGCTGGCCGAGGAAAAGGCCGCGCAGGAAAAAGCCGCCCGCAGGGCAGCCGAGGAGAAGGCCGCCGCCGAAAAGGCAGCCACTGAAAAGGCCGCCCAGCAGCGCAAGGCCGCCGAGGCACGCCGCAAGGCCGCCGTGTCGGCCCTGCTCAGTCAGGCCGGTGATGCCGGGAGCACCACCGTCCACGGCAGCACCAGCGGCTCCCGCGATGCCAGCTATGCGGCCCGCGTCAGCTCGGCCATCCGCGGCAACACCACCTTCACCCAGTACGTGTCGGGCAACCCGCAGGCCGTCTTCGACGTCCGCCTCAGCGCCAGCGGCAAGGTGCAGGATGTCAAGCTGAAGCAGAGCAGCGGCAACGCCGCCTGGGACAGCGCGGCCGAACGTGCCATCCGGCGCACCGACCCCTTCCCCTGCCCGAAAACCGACAGCTGTGAGACCACCCTGGAAATCCATCACGGCCCACAGGATTGAGTCATAATCGAACGATGAACAGACGCGCATTCCACCTTGGTACCCTGGCCATCGCCCTGGGGCTGTCCACACCCCTGTACGCGCAGACCATGCGGATCGACGTCAGCGGCGTGGGTGCCCGCCAGCTGCCCCTCGCACTGCCGCCCTTTGCGGGTACCGGCCCGCTGCCCCGCACGCTCGACACCGTCATCGGCGACGACCTCAAGCGCAGCGGCATGTTCCGGCTGGTCAACGTCACCGGCTCGTACAGCGAGAACACCCCGCTCGACATGAGCGCCCTGCGCAGCCAGGGTGCCGACTCGATCCTCGTCGGCTCGGTCAACCCGGTGGCCAACGCGCGGGTCGAATTCCGCTACAAGCTGGCCGACACCATACGCCAGTCGGTCCTGTCCGAAGCCACCATGACGGCCGGCGAGAAAGACGTGCGCCTGGCGGGCCACCGCATTGCCGACACCGTCTACGAGAAGCTCACCGGCATCAAGGGCATCTTCTCCACCCGCATCGCCTTCGTGAGCAAGCAGGGCAATCGCTACCGCCTCAACGTGGCCGACTGGGACGGCCAGAACGTCCAGACCGCGCTCAACGCCACCGAACCCATCATCTCGCCCACCTGGTCGCCCGATGGCAAGCGGCTCGCCTATGTCTCGTTCGAAACGCAGAAACCCGTGGTCTACGTGCATGACCTGGCCACCGGGCAGCGCCGGGCCGTGGCCCAGTTCAAGGGCAGCAACAGCGCCCCGGCCTGGTCGCACGATGGCCGCAACCTGGCCGTCACCCTCACCCGCGACGGCGGCTCGCAGATCTACCAGGTCAGCGCCGAGGGCGGCCAGAGCGCGCGCCGGCTCACCCAGTCCAGCAGCATCGACACCGAGCCGGTGTACTCGCCCGACGGCAAGTTCCTCTACTTCACCTCCGACCGCGGCGGTGCCCCGCAGATCTACCGCATGCCCGCCACCGGCGGTGCAGCCACCCGGGTCACCTTCGGCTCGTCCTACAATGTCTCGCCGCGCATGAGCCCCGATGGCCGCAGCATGGCCTACGTCACCCAGCGCGACGGGCGCTTCCTCATCGCCCTCAAGAACCTCGAAAGTGGTGAAGACAAGCTCCTCACCGACACCGGCGAGGAAGAATCCCCCAGCTTCTCCCCGAACGGCCAGTGGGTCATGTACACCACCCGTGCCGGCGGCCGCGAGTACCTGATGGCCGTCTCCGTGGACGGACGCATCAAGCAGCGCCTGTCCAGCGACACCGGCAACGTGCGCGAGCCCGCCTGGGGCCCGTTCACCTGGTAATAATTTCAAATCAACAGGAGCCCACCGATGCTTTCCACCCTGAACAAACGCCGTCTGCTCAGCCTGGGGCTGGGCCTTGCCATCCTGAGCGGCTGCACATCGGTCGACCTGGGTGAGTCCGAAGAGCACCAGGTCAGCCCCGCCGACGAAGCCAGCCAGAACGCCGACGCCAATGGCATGAACGGCGGCAACGCCAATGGCGTCAACGGCCACGACATCACCCCCATCGAAGGGCAGGACCCCAACGCCGACCCGCTCAACGACCCGAACAGCCCGCTGGCCCAGCGCGACATCTTCTTCGAATTCGACAGCTTCGCCATCCTGCCCGAATACCAGGGCATCGTCGAAGCCCACGCCAACTACCTGTCCCAGTACCGTGACAAGCACGTCGTGCTGGAAGGCAACACCGACGAATTCGGCAGCCGCGAATACAACCTCGCTCTCGGCCAGAAACGTGCCGATGCCGTGCGTCGCGCGCTCAGCACCCTCGGGGTGGGTGAGGAGCAGATGGAATCCATCAGCTTCGGCGAAGAGAAACCCCGCGCCCAGGGCACCGATGACGCCGCCCGTTCGCAGAACCGCCGCGTCGACATCAAGTACCGCTGATACGGTGTCCGAACACCCCTGCAAGACCTTTCAGAGGTGTTCGGCAGACCTGCGCTACCCTGATTCCCATGCCACCAGCCAGGCCAGCATGAATCCCGGACGGGCAGCCCGTCCGATCATGCCCTCCCTGCTCTCCCTGGCAGCCCCCTCTGGAACCGACCATGATGCTTCTGCGCACCTGCCCCGCTCCCCTCAAGGCCACAGCGCTGGCCCTGCTGCTGGGCACCAGCCTGCAGCTGGCCGCCCTGCCGGCCCACGCCGCCATCTTCGGTGACGACGAGGCACGGCAGGCCGTCCTGAACCTGCGTACCAAAGTCGATGGCCTGCAGCGCGACTTCTCCCGCCAGCTCAACGAGCTGTCCCGCAAGCAGGACGATATCGAGCAGCGCCTGGGCCGGCTGGAGGTCAGCCAGAAAGCCGGTCTCTCGCGCCAGAACGACATCGACAGCCTGCGCCAGGAAGTGGCCCAGCTGCGTGGCCAGCTGGAAGATGCCCTCAACCAGCTGCAGGAAGCCCAGAAGAACCAGCAAACCGCCTCGGCCGACATCGACTCGCGCCTCAAGCGCTTCGAGCCGGTGGAGGTAACGGTCGATGGCCGCAAATTCACGGTCGAACAGGCCGAAAAGCGGGAATTCGACGAGGCCCTGGGCCTGTTCCGCAAGAGCAGCTTCAAGGCGGCCGACCAGGCCTTTGCCGCCTTTGCCAAGGCCCACCCCGAAAGCCCGTACCTGCCCACCGCCCTCTACTGGCAGGGCGGCGCCCAGTACGCCCAGGGCAGCTACAAAACGGCCATCAACACCCTGCAGGGGCTCATCCAGCGCTTCCCCGATGGCCCGCGCACGGCCGACGCCCTGCTGCTGATCGGCAACGCCCAGTCCGACGCCGGCAACGACAGGGCCGCCCGCCAGACCTTCACGCGCATCACGCGGGAGTTTGCCGGCAGTGGGGCTGCCAACGCTGCGAAGGAGCGTCTCAAGGGGCTCTGAGCCTGTCAGGCAGGTTTGGTTCCGTTCCACCCTGCATCATCCGGTCTGGCCTGCTGCTGCCCCTTTCCGGCCGGCCTTCACCATCAGGCGCAGGCAGCAGACACGGTCCGGCAGGCATTGCACTGGCGTAACCTGCCCTCGCGGCATCCGGGCGTGCCGTACATCCTCCAAAATTTTTTCGGCCAGGGCTTGCAAAGCCCAAAAAGCCCTGATATCATGCCGTTTATTCGCTGATCGGCGAACGACTTGCAGACAGCAGCTGACGGTTTGCAAGTTTTTATTTTGGGTCGTTAGCTCAGTTGGTAGAGCAGCGGACTTTTAATCCGTTGGTCGTAGGTTCGAGCCCTACACGACCCACCAGTTTTTTGAGAAAAGCACTTACCTCGGAAACGTCGTAAGTGCTTTTTTTTCGAAAACAGGAGAGCGTCATGAAAGCCTACAAAGTTATCGAGACGATTCCTGAAGTCTTCTCGTTGAAACCCAGCGATTACAGCCGCTTCATGGTTCGCTCATCGCCATCCATGATGATGCATCGAAACTGGAAACAGGTTGGTGCCCACCTGGCCCAGGCCATTGAAGCCGTCGATACAGAAATTTCGACTTCCCATAAGGTCGTGAAAGATGGCAAGAGCCAAGAGAAAGACAGGCCAACAATCGGGTACTTCTCCACAAGCCCGTCCGTATCGCGAGTCAAATAGTCTTACGCCACAACAGGAACTTGCGGAGATCTCCCACATCCTTCCTGGCCAGGTTCCCGTTTCTGAAAGAGTTCGGGAGCTGGCACGGGGAGAGCTTTATCAAGGCCCCATCCCACATCCAGATATTTTCAAGGGCTATGGCGAGGTCATCCCTGACGCTCCCGAACGGATATTGCGCGTATTTGAAAAGGACTCGGCCCATGCCCGGGACATTCAGAATGCCCCATTGCGCCTGCAGCAAGAAGACAACAGGCGCGTCCACTGGATGGCCTACAGCCTGATAGCAGGGTGATACATGCTCGCAGGATTTTTCGCGTATCTGGACAAAGATACCCTGGCAATTGCCATGCTGTGCTCTACCCTCGTGGGAACCATTGCCAGCTTCTTCCAGCAAAAATCAGTGGAAAGCCGCAACAAGGACAGGCATTGAATCTGTTTCGCTGGATAAGGGGTCACTCCTCCTCCGGCCCCTCCAGCGCCTCGAACCCCATCCCCTCGATTTCCGGCAGCTGCGCCCCGGCAATGCCCTGCAGGTCGCCATACATGCCGGTCATGCCGGCCACCATCCGGTCGATCTGCGCCTGACGCTTGGACCACTGTTTCTGGATCACCTTGCGCTCCCGGTCCAGATCGTCCTGCATGGCATCGAAGGCCTCGCGAATGGCGCTGACCCGGTGCCGGAAGTGCGGCCCGGTCAGATACTGGTACACCAGCTCGGCCTTGCCCTGCAGCCCCTCCCCCGCCAGCCGGGTCTGATGCACCTGCAGAATGGACGTGCGCAGCAGGTTGGCCACCGCCAGCGCCGTTCGCGGCCCCGTCACCCACACCCCCTCGCGCACGTCGAAGGTCTCGATCTCCTTCGGCAGCGCCTGGCTGACCAGAATGGCCACGTCCGCCTTGGCCGCCCGCTGGTCGTTGCGCAGCTTCTCCAGCCACCCTTCGCTCCAGTTGCGCGTGCGCTTCGATTCCCACAGGATCCGCCCCGCCACCTGGCCACTCTGGCTGAGCACCGTGTGCAGCACATCGCCACCGAACTCGCCCTTCGGCACCGGATCGATGGTGTCGAACGCAAAGCGCTGGCGCAGGGTGTTTTCCAGATCCAGCTCCTGCGCCTCGCCCTGCAGCTGCTGCGAGCCCTGCTCGGCCCGCTGCTTCAGCTCGGCAATCTTCTGCTGCATCGAGGCGATCATCTGGTCCTTTTCCACCACCTTCAGGCGCAGGCTCTCCTCTGCCTCCTGACGGGCCTTGCCGCGTACCGCTTCCAGCCCTTCCGACACGCGCTTCTCCACGGTCAGGTCCAGCTCCCGGCGGGCATCCTCCAGCTCGCGCTGCCTGCGCAGCATGTCGGCCTGGGCCTGCTGTGCCTCGGCCAGTTTGGCATCACGTGCCTTCAGCACCTCCTGCAGCTCGGCCAGCGCCTTCTGGCCGGCGGCCAGCTCGTCGGCCGCTGCCGCCTTCGCCTTGCGGGCCTCCTCTGCCACCACGCGTTCGCGTTCGGTGCGCAGTTTGGCCTCCACCTGTTCGGTCACCTGCGCCTGCAGCTGGCGGGCCTGCCCGGCAAGCGCCGCCTCGCGCTCGGCCATGGCTTTGGCCTGCGTCTCCAGCTGCGTCTCGCGCTGGGCAAAGGTGGCCTCCCTGGCGGCCAGCTGCTGCTCGTACCGCTGGCGGGTGGCCTCCACCAGGGGCGCCGCCAGCGACTCGGTCAATCGCACCGTGGTATGGCAGTTGGGACAGGTGATGGTGGGTTCGGACATGGCTGATGCAGCAAAAAAGAAAACGGGAGAAAGCACCGAATGACGCAGCAACGACAGGCTTCGCACCTGATGCAGCAGGCGTGGGTCAGCACAGTCAGGACACCTTCATCCCCACGCCGGCCCCGGCACCGTACCGGCAGAATGCCGCGCAGGCAAGGCCGACCGCCTTGCCGGACAGGGCTGTGCCAGCAGCACAACGGATGATATCCGCCCTCCCGGGCGCCGGCCCAACATCGGCGCAACACCAGCCACCCCCGTTGCAATATTCAGAATCGGCATGTCGTTCGGCAAAAGCCTTCGTTCGCACAGGGGCAATGCCACGCTTATCTTTGGGGGCAATAATCCAACGACAGACACATCATGACACCCGGCACCCCGCTTCCCCCCGAACTGCTGTTCCAGCTTGGAACCCTGTCGCCCCTGCAACTGGCCTGGATCTCGGGCTACTGCTGGTCCCAGTGCACACAGGCCGATGCCATGCTGCGCGCGGCAGCGGGCCTGCCGCTGGCAACATCAAACGGCGCTGCTGGCATCCCGACGCCCTTCACCGGGCAGCACCAGCCGGCCTCACCCGCCCCGGCCGGTTTTGCACAGGCAGGTGCCGCACAGCCCTTCTTCGGCCAGGCATCATTTCTGCAAGGACAGCCCCTTCCCGGACAGTTCCCCTCTGGACAGGCAGGATCAGGCCAGCCCTCGCCCGCCGGGACCAATCCGGCTGCCGCCGCGACGGCAGCAGGCACCACACACCAACAGCCAGCCCCTGCCGCTGGTACCGCTGCGCCCCGCCGCATCACCATCCTGTCGGCCTCGCAGACCGGCAATGCCCGCCGGGTGGCCCAGCAGCTGCACGACAGCCTGAAGGATGCCGGCCTGCAACCCGGCCTGACCAGCGTGGGCGACTACAAGAGCAAGACACTGCCCGACGAGGACATCGTGCTGCTGGTCACCTCCACCCAGGGCGAAGGCGAGCCGCCGGAAGAGGCAGTGCCCCTGCACAAGTTCCTGTTCGGCAAGAAATCTCCCAAACTGGACACCCTGCATTTTGCCGTGCTGGGACTGGGAGATTCGTCCTATCCCAAATTCTGTCAGGCCGGCCGCGACTTCGACACACAACTGGAAAAACTGGGCGCACAGCGCCTGCACGAGCGCACCGACTGCGATCTGGATTTTCAGGCGACTGCCACCGCCTGGGTAGATGCCGTCACCGAAAAACTGCAGAAAATCGCAGCGACACCGCAGGCGGGGGCCGCCGGTGCAGCAACGGCCGGAACATCCGGAACGCCGGGCCAGCCCGGACAACCGGGGCAGCAGCCTGCGCCGGGACAACCGGGAATACCCGGAATGCCTGGACAGCCCGGCTCGCCGGCAGTCAGCCCGTTCGGCTTTCCCTTTGGCACACCATTCAACAACCCGTTTGCCACCCCGGCTGGCGGATTCGTGCCGGGGCAGGGATGGCCGCCGGGCGCGGACGTGCCGCCCGCACCAGGTATTTCCCCGGATGTCTACCCCAACGCCCCCGCTTTCGCCGCCTTTCAGGGCGTCAATGCCGGTGCGGCCCTGACCCCGGATGCAGTCACGGCCACGGCAGCCACTGCCTCCCCTGCCGCCGAACCGGCTGTCAGCGCCTGGACCCGCAACGCCCCCTTCACCGCCACGCTGTCCACCCGCCAGAAAATCACCTCGCGCAATGCCGAAAAGGATGTGCAGCACATCGAAATCGACCTGGAAGGTTCGGGCATCCAGTACCAGCCCGGTGATGCGCTGGGCGTCTGGCCGGTCAACGCTCCGGCACTGGTGAGCGAGATTCTGGACCGCCACAAACTGGACGGCACGGAAACGGTGAAACTGGCCGACGGCAGCGAAGCCTCCCTGCGCGATGCCCTCACCCACCACGCCGACATCACGCAGAACACGCCCACGCTGGTGGAACAGTACGCGGCACTGAGCAAGCTGCGCCCGCTGCAGGAACTGGTGGAAGACCGCAAGGCACTGGACGCCCTGCTGGCCACCACGCCGCCTGTGGGGCTCTTTGCCGAGTATCCGCATCCGCTGCCGGCCCAGCAGCTCTTCAGCCTGTTCCGCCCGCAATCACCGCGCCTGTATTCCATTGCCTCGGCCCAGGACGAGGTAGGCGATGCCGTGCACCTCACCGTGGGCGTCGTGCACCTGCGCCACCATGGCCAGCACTACATGGGCGCAGCCTCCGGCTATCTGGGCCATCTGCTGGAAGAAGATGACGACGTGCGCGTCTTCATCGAGCCCAACCGGAATTTCCGCCTGCCGGCCGGCGACGACACCCCCATCATCATGATCGGCGCAGGCACGGGCGTGGCCCCGTTCCGGGCCTTCATGCAGCAGCGGGATGCCGCGGGTGCCACCGGAAAGAACTGGCTGATTTTCGGTAACCAGCGCTTCACCGACGACTTCCTCTATCAGGCCGAATGGCTGCAGTACCGCAAGAGCGGCCTGCTGACCCGGGCCGATCTGGCCTGGTCGCGCCAGGGCGAGCACAAGGTCTATGTGCAGCACAAACTGCAGGAAGCCGGTGCCGAAGTCTGGCAGTGGCTGCAGGAAGGCGCCCATGTCTATGTGTGCGGCGATGCCGGCCGCATGGCCCGCGACGTGGAAAACACCCTGCTCGACATCATCCGCACCCACGGCAAACTGGACGAGGACGATGCCGACGATTATCTGAATACCCTGCGCGAAGACCGCCGCTACCAGCGGGATGTCTACTGAAGGCCGTCGCTGCCCCAAACATCACGCCGTACCATGACGGGGCATGAACGGCACCTGCACAGGGCAGGCCGTGATGACGGGCCACCATGCACCGGAACCACGAAACGCCGCGAATCAGGGACACCTGCACAGGGTGTCCCATTTTTTTACGTGTCGTGTGCTCATTCACCCCTGTGCAGCCCGGCTTCCAGCTGGGGCATGCCGAACACACCACACCGAGAAAACAAATGATTCCCATAAATATTCAAGAATATGTGACCCATTCCCCCCTGACGGTCCTCATCCGGAAGTGCACCATGGGCGCTCTCATTCCCGCGCCTCCTGCAAAAGGAACCTGTGACGACACACATGCAGAAAGCGGCTTATGACGGCACATCATGTCGTGCTGAAAAACCCTTCGTTTCAACACGGGGGTTTTCACCTTAAAGTGACCGCAAGCCACACAGCGCACGATATTCGCAGGAGCACGTCATGTCCCACGTTCTGGAAGAAAAACCCCAAGTCGCCAAACGCCCACCGGTGGACGAGCGCGCCAAACTGCCCGATGCACCCTGGGCCGACAACGAACGCCTGAAAGGCGGCAGCGCCTACCTGAAGGGCACCATTCGCGAAGACCTGAAGGATGGCCTTTCCGGGGGATTCCGGGGTGACAATTTCCAGCTGATCCGCTTTCACGGCATGTACGAGCAGGACGACCGTGACATCCGCGCCGAGCGTGTCTCGCAGAAGCTGGAGCCGCTCAAGAACGTGATGCTGCGCTGCCGCCTGCCTGGCGGCGTGATCAAGCCGCAGCAGTGGCTGGGCATCGACAAGTTCGCCTCCGAACAGACACTCTACGGCAGCATCCGCCTGACCAACCGGCAGACCTTCCAGTTTCATGGCGTGCTGAAGGACCAGATCAAGCCCATGCACCAGTGGCTGCACCAGCTGGGGCTGGACAGCATTGCCACCGCCGGTGATGTGAACCGCAACGTGCTGTGCACCAGCAACCCGGTGGAGTCATCGCTGCACCGTCAGGCCTGGGAATGGGCGGCCCGAATTTCCGAGCACCTGCTGCCACGCACGCGGGCCTATGCCGAAATCTGGCTGGACGGCGAAAAGCTCCATTCCACCGAAACCATGCCGGCCCAGCCCGTCATCGAAAAGGCACTCAGTGGTGATGCTACCGAACCGGTGCTGGGCAGGAACTATCTGCCCCGCAAGTTCAAGACCACGGTAGTGATCCCGCCACACAACGACGTGGACCTGCACGCCAACGACCTCAATTTCATTGCCATCGGCGAGGGTGACAGGCTGCTGGGCTTCAACGTGCTGGTGGGCGGTGGCCTGTCGATGGAACATGGCAATACCCGCACCTATCCCAACGTGGCCCGGGAATTCGGTTTCATTTCACTGGACAAGGTGCTCGACTGTGCCGCGGCCATCGTGTCGGTGCAGCGCGACTGGGGCAACCGCAGCGACCGCAAGAATGCCAAGACCCGCTACACGCTGGAACGGGTGGGCACCGACGTGTTCATCGCCGAGGTGGAAAACCGCATGGGCGCAAAATTCGAGCCCATCCGCCCCTACCGCTTCACCACGCGCGGCGACCGCATCGGCTGGGTGCAGGGCGAGGAAGGCAACTGGCACCTGACGCTGTTCATCGAAAATGGCCGGCTGCTGGATTATCCCGGACGCCCACTCAAAACGGGCATGCGCGAAATCGCCAAAGTCCACCAGGGCGATTTCCGGCTGACCGCCAACCAGAACCTGATCGTGGCCAACGTGCCGGCGGCCGAGAAGGAGCGCATCGAGGCCATTGCCCGCGAGCACGGACTGATCAGCTCCCGTGTCAGCCGCCTGCGCGAGAACGCCATGGCCTGCGTGTCGCTGCCCACCTGCCCGCTGGCCATGGCCGAGGCAGAGCGCTTTCTGCCCACCTTCATCGATCACGTGGACGAACGGATGACCTGGCACGGCCTGCAGGACGACCACATCGTGCTGCGCGTCACCGGCTGCCCCAACGGCTGCGGCCGCGCCATGCTGGCCGAGATCGGCCTGGTGGGCAAGGCGGTGGGCCGCTACAACCTGTACGTGGGCGGCAATCGCGAGGGCACCCGTATCCCGCGACTGTTCCGCGAGAACATCACCGAGCCGGAAATTCTGGACATCATCGATGGCTGGCTGGCCGACTGGGCTAAGCACCGTGAGCCCGACGAAGGCTTTGGCGATTTTGCGGTGCGCACCGGTATCACGAAACCCGTGCTTGATGCCCCGCGTGACTTCTGGGAGGCTGCCTGACATGTCCTGGTTTCCATTCTTTGCCGATCTGAACGACAAACCGGTGCTGCTGGTGGGCGCCGGCGAGGTGGCCACGCGCAAGGCCGAGAGCCTGCTGGCCGCCGGTGCGCAGGTCCGGGTAGTGGCCCGGACACTGGCCCCTGCCTTCGAACAGTGGCTGCAGCAGGGCCGCATCGACTGGCTGGCCCGCACCTTCTCTCCTGTCCATCTGGACGGGGTTTATCTGGTGACGTCCGCCACGGGCGATGCCGCCGTGGATGCCGATGTGTTTGCCGCAGCCAGCGCCCGGCAGGTGTTCTGCAACACGGTCGACAGTCCCGAACACTGCAGTTTCATCGTGCCCGCGGTAGTGGACCGCGGCCCGCTGCAGGTGGCCATTTCCAGCGGCGCCACCGCGCCCGTCCTGGCCCGGTATTGGCGCCAGAAAATCGAGGTGATGCTGCCGCAGCACACCGGTGCGCTGGCCACACTGGCCGGCCAGTGGCGGCAGCGCGTGCAGGCCACCCTGTCCGGCATTCGTGTGCGCCGCCGTTTCTGGGAGCACATCTTTTCCGGCCCCGTGAATACGCTGGTGGCGCAGGGCCAGCTGGAGGCTGCCAGCCAGTTTCTGGCGGCGCAGCTGGAGGCCAGCGCATCCAGCGGCACGCCAGAGACGGAGGCAGAAACGACGACGCTCCACACCGGCGACCTCGTCGTGGTCGATGCGGGCAGCAGCGACCCCGGGCAGCTGACGCTGCATGCCCTGCGCGCCCTGCAGGCAGCCGACCTCGTCGTGCATGACCCGGCCCTGGCCGATGGCATTCGCCAGCAGATCCGCAAGGATGCCGAAAAGCTTGCGCTGCCCGACAGCGCCGGCACCGTCATGGCCCCCGCCCATCCCGTGCTGCACCGCTGGTCCACCCCCATGGACCTCGCCCAGCCCCCCGCCTTCGGCAGTCAGCTCCCCGCAGGCACCCCAGGGGCCACGCATGCGGCCAGCCCTCATGCAGAAGACGCCCACGCTTCGGTCAATGCGTTACATGTCCGGCGTCTGGTGGACGAGGCACGCCAGGGCAAACGGGTGGTCTGGCTGCGCGGGGGCTGCCATGATGCCCACATCAACCACCTGGCCACCACGCAGGCACCGGCACAGGCCGCCCCCCGGCTCGACATGCTGCTGCAACAGGCCGGCGTTCCCTGGCGCCACGTACCCGGCGTGAGTGCAGCGCCCGCCACACCGTGGCGGAATACGGGCGCAGACACCGCGGCCATATCGTCGGCCGTACCGGTTGCGCACGTTCCGTCCGTCGCCAAAACACAACGGCCACAGCGTCTGGCCGCCTGAAAAACCGGCTGATTTCGTACTGCGCTGCCCTTCAGCAAAAAACAGTTCGATACTTGAGCATCAGGCTTCCTATAATGGTTGCAGGCGCCGTTCGGCACCGTGCCGGACGGCCAGTCCACCGGACCCTGCGCCATGCTCGTATCTCCTCACTCCATTCCCGACCAAAGCACGCTGAACACCGACGTGTGCATCGTCGGTGCCGGCCCCGCTGGCCTGGCTGCCGCCCAGGAACTGCTCGACAGTGGCCTCGATGTCATCCTGCTCGAATCGGGCAGCGAAGAACCCGATCCCGCCACCCAGGACCTGGCGGCCGGTGTCTCGGAAGACACGCCCGATCTCTACCCCGACATCATCTGGTCGCACGACCGCCGCTTCGGTGGCACCTCGGTGCAATGGGACGTACAGGTCAACGGCACCACCAACTGCCACCTGGCCACCTTCGACCCCATCGACTTCCAGAAGCGCGACTGGATGCCGCACAGCGGCTGGCCCATCGATTACGACACGCTGCATCCGTATTACCTGCGGGCCATGAAGCTGTGGGAAACCGGCGTGGATTCGCTGGACATCATGCCATGGGTATCGGACGAGCGGAAACTGCTCGAATTCAAAAACGATGCCCTCGAAACCAAACTGTACATGACGGGCTCGCAGGCCGTCCTGACCCAGGGCGTCGGCGGCCGCGTGAAGGAAAGCAAAAACCTCCGCCTGATCATGAAGGCCAATGCCGTCGAGCTGGATACCAATGAAAATGCCAGCACGGTCACCGGCGTGAAGGTGGCCTGTCTCGACGGGCGCCGTTTCACCGTGGCGGCCAGACAGGTCATTCTGGCGCAGGGCGGTTTTCAGGTACCGCGCCTGCTGCTGGCCTCCGACCGGGTGGCAAAGGACGGCCTGGGCAACGACCACGGACTGGTCGGCCGCTTCCTGATGGACCGGCAGATCGTCAAGACCGGCATTCTCTACCCCAACGAGCCCATCTCGCGCTTCGGCCTGTACGACCTGCAGCATCGCGGCATTGCCCACGTGCTGGGCAAGCTGGCCATTCCGCAGCACACGCTCGAAGAAAAACAGCTGATGAACGTCACCGTCGGGCTCAATGCCCAGCCGGCGTTCTCGCGCGTGCGGCTGGCCCAGCGGCTGTTCGGCCGGGGCACCACCTTCCGCTCGCCCGCCTATCATTCGCTGCGCAAGCTGATGCGCGACGTGCGGGCCCGCCGCATGCCCGAGCGTCTGTTGCACCATCTGGGCAAGGTACTGGGCGGACTGGACGACCTGGTGTTCATCAAGGTGGCCCGGGCCCCGTGGCTGCAGATCCCGTACAACCGCGACAGCGGCGGCTGGTACGAAGCACCGCACCGCGACCAGTTCTTCAAGGTCATCGACCTCTACCAGATTGCCGAGCAGTCGCCCGACCCGGACAACCGCATCACGCTGAGCCACGAGCGCGACGCCACCGGCATGCGCCGGCCCACCGTGCACTTCCGCTGGCGTGACCTCGACATCCGCAGTGCGCTCGGCTCGCAGGAAATCGTGAAGAACGCCATCGAGGAGGCCGGCATCGGCCGCGTGCTGATGGAGCGGCGCGACGGCATGCCGCTGGTCACGCAGATGACGGCGCACCACCCGGCCGGCACGGCCCGCATGGCCGACGAGCCCACCGAGGGCGTGGTGGACCGCAACTGTCGCGTTCACGGGGTGGACAACCTGTACGTGGCCAGCAGCGCCGTCTTCACCACCGGCGGCTGCGCGCCCCCGACACTGACCATCGTGGCCCTGACCGTGCGCATCGTCGATGCCGTGAAGGCCAATCTGGGCAGAGGCTGACGGGCGGCCTGCCGGCCCCTCATTGTCCCGTCTCGTGACACACAGGTTTCACCGTTTCCGTCACCTCTATCGACATGGAAAATCGGTGCACCAACCAGAAAATCACTTATCATTTGCGCCCCACCTTTCCTTGGTGCGCGGGGACGCATGCGTCCATGACGCGCACCAGGCAAAACAGGCCACCTGCCGGCCCATAACGTTAACTTCCATCCCCTCATGAACCGCAACTGCCCCCTCCCGCTGCGCCGTCTGCCCCTGATGCTGGGCCTGGTGCTGGCCACCCCGCTGGCATTGGCCCAGCAGGCCGAAGAAGTCACCGTCACCTCCGAAGAAACCATTGCCGTCCAGCCGGCCGACACCGTACAGGCCGGCACCGGCACAGCCGGCCAGGCCGCCGACAGCCGTGACGCCACCCTGCAGGCCGTGCGCGTCCGCGCCGTGGTGTCCGAAGGCTACAGGCCCGTCACCGTCAAGGCCGGCACCTTCCGCGGCGCCAGCGTGATGGACGTACCGTCCACCGTCAACGTCGTGACCTCGAAGGTGCTGGAAGCGCAGGCCGCCACCGGCCTGTACGACGCCGTCAAGAACACCGCCGGCGTCACCCGCCAGCAGAACGGCGGCGACACCTGGGACCAGCTGGTCATCCGCGGCATGGAGGTGCAGAACCGCACCAACTACCGCCTGAACGGCTCCATGCCCATCATGAACTTCTCGCAGGTGCCCATGGAAAACAAGGCCCGCGTGGAAGTGCTCAAGGGCGCCTCGGCCCTGTACTACGGCTTCACGGCCCCGTCGGGCATCGTCAACTACGTCACCAAGCGTGCCGGCCTGCATCCGGTCACCTCGGTGGGCCTGCGCTTCGACAGCAACGGCACCGCACTGGTCAGTGCCGACCTGGGCCGCCGCTTCGGTGACGAAGACCAGTACGCCCTGCGCCTGAACGCTGCCGGCGGCAGGCTGGGCAGCTATCTGGACGGCGTGGACGCCGGCAACCGCAGCTTCGTCTCGGCCGCCTTCGACTGGCGCGTCACCAGCCGCCTGATGCTGCAGGCCGACTTCGAATACGATCACCGCCGCGTGGTGGAGCAGGCCGGCATCACGCTGCCCACCGCCGTCAACGGCGTCATCACCCTGCCCCGTGCCGTCGATCCGAAAAAACTGGTCGGCCCCGACTGGTCCACCTTCCGGGCCGACACCACCAACCTGCAGCTGCGCGCCGACTACGCGCTCAACGACGCCTGGGCGCTGACACTGGAAGCCGGCCGCTCGAAGGTGGACCGCGACCGCACGCTGCCCACCTTCCGCTTCACCAATGCGGCCGCCGTGGCCACCGGTGCCGGCAGCATCCGCGGCAACATGCAGAACAACGTCAACACCTCCGACCTGCTGCGCGCCGAACTGGCCGGCATCGTCGAAGCGGGTGGCATGACGCACAACATCACCACCGGGGTAGCCAAGGCCGACAAGGAACAGGAGCCGGTCTACCAGAGCAACTACACCGCCACCGGCCAGAACCTGTACAACCCGGTCCGTCTGACCAACTACACGTTCACGGCCCGCCCGGCCAACCCGACCTCGCCGCTGCTCGAAACCACCGACCTCGGCGTGTACGCCATCGACCGTGTGGAAATCTCGCCGGAATGGCAGGTGATCGGCGGTCTGCGCTACAGCAAGTACAAGAGCGACCAGGGCACCAACCACTACCGCGCCACCAAAACCACCCCGATGGCCTCGGTGGTCTACAAGCCGGCCGATGACCTATCGTTCTATGCCTCCTACGGCAAGGCTCTGGAAGAAGGCGAAACCGCGCCCAACGGCACGGCCAACCAGAACCAGCGCATGCGTCCGGGCGTGAGCGACCAGTACGAGGTGGGTGGCCGCTGGCAGATGCCCAGCGGTACGCTGCTGTCGGCTGCACTGTTCAACATCAACCGGCCGGGCTACTACACCAACGCCCAGAACATCTTCACGGCCGATGGCGAACAGCGCTACACCGGTCTGGAACTGTCCGCCCAGGGCGCGCTCACCCGCAACCTGAACTGGCAGTCGTCGCTGATGCTGCTCGATCCGAAGTTCCGCAAGATCAACGACCAGTACAACGGCAAACTGCCCGAAAACGCCGCCAAACGCACGGCCAGCCTGTTCCTGTCGTATGACATCGACGCCCTGCCCGGCCTGTCGGTCAACGGCGGTGCCTACTACACCGGCCGTCGCCCGGTCAACGACCTGAACCAGGCCTGGCTGGGTGGCGTGACGCTCTACAGCGCCGGCGTGTCCTATCAGGCCCGCCTGTTCGAGCGCAACACCACGTGGCAGCTCAACGTCGACAACCTGGCCGACAAGCGCTACTGGGCCGGTGCGGGCACCCGCCTGGCCGCCGGCGCGCCGCGCGTCATCAAGCTGGGGCTGAAGGTGGATCTGTAATCCCCCTCTCGCCCGCCGGCTGACCCTGCGGTCAGCCCGGGCAACGGCAGACGGTTCATCCACCGGATGGGCCGCCTGCCGCCCTCATCCGAACGGGAGCACTGCGCCGGTGGCGTTGGCTCCCGTTTTTGTCACGTCAAGGACTATCCTGCAGCAGACCATCCAGAGGCAAGGGATCTCCCGCTGTTCGCAAAAAGCTCAGGCCCCCAGCGTCGCCCCGCCATCGATGACGATCTGCTGCATCGTGATGTGCCCGGCCTGCTCCGAGGCAAGGAACAGCACGGCATCGGCAATGTCATCCGGCGTGGCAATCTTGCCCAGCGGGATGCCCAGCTTGTAGTCTTCGGGCAGCCCCTCGATCAGGCGTTTCTGCCCGGCCGGATCACCCAGCATGCCGGCCAGCATCGGCGTATTGGTCGAACCGGGCGAGACGATGTTGCAGCGTACGCCAAAGGGCGCCATTTCCAGTGCCACCGTCTGGCTCATGGCCGCCATGGCCGCCTTGGATGTGCAGTACGCCAGCATGCCGATGCGCGGCACAACGGCCGCGTTCGACGCAATGTTGACGATGGCACCGCGGCGCTGCGTCTTGAAGGCAGGCGCCCATTGCTGGATCAGGTGAAAAGGGCCGGTGACGTTCACGTCCAGGCACGCCTGCCAGTCATCGGCACCCAGCGTATCCAGCCCGCCCATGCGCAGTATGCCGGCCGCGTTGACCAGCACATCCAGTGAATTCCAGCGCTGGCGGATGTCGTTACACACCCGTGCAATGGCGGCCGTATCCGTCAGGTCCAGCTGCAGCTGGGTAAAAGCAGTGGTGCTGGCAGACGCGGACGGAGAGGCCGAGGGCTCATCGGCGCCTCGTGTCCCGGATTGCAGTCCGGTGGGTGCCTGCCGGTCCAGTCCGATCACCTCGGCACCTTCCCCGGCAAAACGCTCGGCAATGCGCCGGCCTATGCCCTGGGCCGTGCCGGTGACGAGGACACGTTTTCCGGAAAACCGCTGGGGGGATGGTGTGTTCATGAGAAGGGCTCCTGTCTGGGTTCGTCGGTGCGGATTTTGCCGAAGCTTCCCGTATTCAGTCCTTCGCCGACGTGATGTCCTGCGTGGCCAGTACCACCCCGGCCCGGGTGGCCACGTACTGCAGGGCCATCCGGTGTTCTGCCTCGGAAAAATCGGCCACGGCATCGCCCACCAGGAAGGGCTGCACGTCCTTCATGAAGGCTTCCACGGCCGTGATCATGCAGCCGATGTGCGCATAGACGCCCACGATGACCAGCTGGTCGCGTTGCTGCGCCTTCAGGCGTTCGGCGAGGTCGCTTCGCTGGAAGGCGCTGTAGCGCCACTTGTCCAGCACCACGTCACCGGCGGACGGTGCAATCTCCGGCACGATGGCCTGCTGGGCCGCATCGGCCGCAGGCAGGCCAGGACCCCACATGTCGTTGAGCAGGGCACGGTCGCCGGCAGGCTGCTGGTGCGGCTGGGCGGTGTAATACACCGGCACGTCGTACTGTGCGGCCCACCGCTTGAGCGCTGCGATGTTGCCGATCAGCGTCTTCAGCAGCGCCGAGTCCGGTTCGTAGAAACGCAGAAAATATTTCTGCATGTCGTGGACCAGCAGGGCGGCGCGGGCAGGCTGCAGTGCCCAGCTCACCTTGTTCTGCGGAAAGCTGTCGGGCGTGGGCAGCGGGTAACTGCGAATGGCAGGAATGGCCATGGCTCGGGAGTTGGGGATGAGGGAGAAAAAGGCAGGAAGGCTGGCAAACTACACGTTACGAAATGCCGCAGGCATGCAGCATCGTGCGCTGCTTGGTCTGCACCTCGTTCCATTCCGAATGGGGATCGGATTCGGCCACGATGCCGGCGCCGGCATAGATCTGCAGATGTTCGCCATGCAGTACGCCACTGCGGATGGTAATCACCCATTCGCCATTGCCATCAGCGTCCATCCAGCCGGTAAAGCCGGTGAACAGCCCACGGTCGAAGGGCTCGACGCTGCGGATCAGCGCATCGGCCGCATCACGCGGCGTACCGCAGACCGCGGGCGTGGGATGGATGGCGCAGGCCAGCTGCAGGGCATTGGCCGGTGGATTCTGCAACGTACCATGAATCTGAGTAGAAAGGTGCCAGAGTGCCGCGGTACTGATCAGCGAAGGAGCCTCCGGTACCTGCAGGTTGGCGCAGAGTGGCGAGAGCCGCGCCCGGATGTCATCGGTCACGAAGCGGTGTTCGTGATGGTCCTTGGAAGAGGCAGACAGGCGGTCCGCATGGACACGGTCAGCCTCCGGATCCGGCAGGCGCCGGGCCGAGCCCGCCAGCGGATTGGACTGCACCGTGTACTCGTGCCGCCGGATCAGCAGCTCCGGACTGACACCAACCAGATAGCCACCGTCGGGCAGCGGCACCTGCAGCAGGTAGCCGCTGGGATTCTGCTGGCGCAAACGGCTGCGCAGCGCGTCCACGGACGGCGGTTCGGTGAACGTCAGGCGGCTGGTGATGGCCAGCACCGTCTTGGCTGGTACATGGGCAGCGCAGGCCGCTGCCGCCCGGACCACACCCGCCTCGAAATCAGCCTGATCCGGCTGGGTAACCAGACTTTTCAGCCCGGGCATCGAAGACACCACGGGGGTCTCCCAGCTGGACAGCCATTCGGCCTGCTGCGGAACGAACAGGCAGCTCGGCTGATGCACATCGAACGGCACGGCGCCAACCACGATCGGCCGGGAAATCCCCGCAGACCGGGCACGGGCAAACGCTGCACGGATATGTTGCTGCAGCGCACCGTCAGGCGAGGCACTCCCATGGGCAGGCGTACGGATGACCTCCCGGATGCCGGCCGTCTGCAGGGTATGAGGCCCGTGCGAGAAAAGAAATGCGGCATCTGCAGGCATGGAATGGCCCTGCTGGTCTGAGGGGTTATCGAGATCGTCCCTGGCAGAAAACATGGCAACCACCAATAACAGGAATGCGTACGATTCTACATCGTGATGAGCAGCCGTACCATCAATGCAGTCAGAAGCTGAACCTGACCCCCACGCCCACCGTACGCGGCTCGAGCATGGAAGCAACGATCCCTCCCGCGGTGCGGTCATCATATTTCAGCGTGGGCTTCTTCGCGTCGAACACGTTGTCCACATACCCATACAGTTCCCAGTCACGGGTGAGCTGCCATGCTCCCTGCACATTGCCCACTGTGTACCCCCCTATCCGGTACGCAGCCAGGTTCTCGTCGGACGAGAAGTAGCCATCACTGTGGCGAACATCAGCACGCAGGGAAACCTGATCGGTGATGTCCCAGTCGACCCCCGCAGACAGCGTATACCGGGGAGACGATCCAAACCGGTTACCCACGAATGCCTGGCCATCGAGACTGGAAAAGCGGTTGATGCGGGTATGCAGATACCCCAGACTGCCACGCAGTTTCAGGCTGTCGCTCACCTCATACGCAGCCCCCAGCTCGGCACCCCAGGACTTGGCGCGGTCGGCATTGCGCACCACATTGCCAAACACGACGCTGTTCAGATAATCCGGCACCACTGTCTGGGCATCCTTGTGCAGCGCGTGAAACACGTTGGCATTGATCTGCAGCCGCTCATCCAGTGCCTTCATGCGCACGAACAGCTCACGGTTGATGACCGTCTCCGGTGCAAACTCAAAGAACCTGCCCGAAGCAAAGCTCAGACCCGTTCCGCCCGGGTTGTAACCCTTGTTCACCATGACCCCGGCGGTAAGTGCGGGACTGAAATCGTAGGACAGCGCCACCTTGGGAAGCACGGCATGGTAGCTGTGATCGAAGTCCAGCGCAGACCTCGCCAGGCTGGATGTTCCCGTACGCTTCACGCTGTCGTACTGATACCGGAGCCCACCCGTCAGCATCCACGCAGGTGCGAAGCGCCAGCTGGCTTCGGAAAACACGCCCACGCTGTTCTTCACGTCGTGAAAGGACGACAACCCACGAACATTCAGCCGGTCATCCGAGGTGACATGGTCATAGAACACCCCTGCAACACCACTGAGCGGGTCACGGGAATGCCCAAGATTCAGGCGAAGCTCATCGGAAATGTCCCGATAATCGATGTTGGCCCCACCGTTCGACCAGGGTACCGAATAGCGGGTGGTTTTCCCGTCCGTATACTGGAACTGATTGTTGATGCTGGCGCTGCCATCCAGATCGTAGCGGGTATCGCTGACCGCCGTCCACGCCTGGGACTTGAAGGTGGGCATGGTCAGCGTCCGGTTCTGCAGCCTGTCGTAAGGCGGAGCAGCTGCCTCGGTGGAAGGGCGATTGGTGCGTGTGTGCGCAACCGTGAGCTTCGATTCGAGCCCGGGCACCGCAGAGGGCGTCCAGAGGAGCTTGACGCGGCCGTCGAAGTCCTTGAGGCCCGTGTCCGTGTCACCCTTGCTGTAACGGGGATTGACGTAGTCGATGAACGTGTCCCGGCCGCTGTAGTCGAGTGCAACCCGGGCAGCCAGTTCGTTGTCCAGCACCGGCCCCGAGAACATGACCGAGGCGCGGCGGCTCTTCAGATTGCCTGCCTGAAGCTGTGCCTTTCCCTCCCGCTGGAAGGTCGGGTCCTTGGTGTGGACGATGATGGCACCCGCAATGCTGTTGGCGCCCTGCGCCGATGTCTGTGGCCCCCGGAACACCTCGACCGAGTCCACGTCCCAGATGGACGTGCCCCCGAATGTGGACTCCCAGTAGCTGAGGTAATGACCATCCAGATTGATTCTGGCCCGCGGCACGGTACCACCAAAGAACGCACCCGAGCCCGAGTTCGATCCCTGCCCGTCCGTCCCGCGGATGACAGGCGCCCCTACCGAACCGTTGTAGACGACATTGGGAATGTCCCGCAGCATGTCGTCGACCTTACGGGCATCAGCCCTGGCCTTCATGTCCTGCGGGCGCACGACGACCACGGAGGATGCGGTTTCGCGTACGCTGCGCTGGACCTTTTCGCCGGTCACGGTGACTTCATCGAGCAGGGCCGGGCTCCTGCCCGTCGAGGCGTCTGCAGCCTGGGCCAGTGCCCCCGAAGAGGCACAACCCAGAACGACTGCCAGCGTCACGTCCCTGAACGGAACATTTACCACAGCCGAAAATTCATCGATCCTGTGCATATCCTGATGTCTCCTTATCATGTGCCATAAACTTGCTGTTTCCGCGCTGACCCCAGTCGTGCGCTGACAAATCATCTTGTGCAGGCAGAGCGTGCCATGAATTCACTCCTTCCCGCACTGGCCTCAAAATCCATAGCTGACAGGGAGCACTGTGCAGGCATGGTTGGACGCCCTGCCAGGCAGGGCAACGCCAGTACAGCGCGAACTCTGATTCTTGCAGAAACCCGATTCCCATAATCGTCATGGGGATCAATCGCTTTTCAGAGCGGCCTCCAGGCCCCCGCGGAAAATAATCCGAGGGCCGTCATGAAAAGGGAGCCCACCACGTGCAGCCCGATGGCAGCAACCGCCCACAGCAGCCTCCCCTGCTGAATGAGGGAGACGACTTCGACAGAAAATGTAGAAAAAGTGGTGAGCCCACCCAGAAACCCCGTGATCACGAACAGCCGCCACTCCGGCGCAAGGTCGACATACAGACCCAGCACACCTGTTGCGACACCTATCAGATACCCTCCCAGAAGGTTCGCCGACAGCGTACCGGGAGGAATGGCAGGGAAAAGCGCATTCAGTAGCAGACCGAGCCCCCAGCGCAGGCAGGCCCCCATGCTGGCACCTGCCGATATGGCCAGTAGCTGCATCATCACGTGAAGGGCGCGCATTTCACCGTTTACCGATCCATTGCTCCATGCCATCCAGTGCATACAGTGCGCTCTGAATGGAAGGCGTCGTCACCCGTGCAGAATCCATGAATACCATACGCCCTTCCCTCGCCGGTTTCAGGAAGCGCTCCCAGCCCGGCATCAGGCGGTTCAACGCCTGCTTCGTGTCCGCATCACCTTCATGGGCAGATGTGTAGTTGTTCATGACAACGAGAAGATCCGGATCGAGACGCCCGAAGACCTCGACATTCACGGGCATGAGCAGTGTGGAGCCCAGTCCTCCATCTGTCCCGGTTTCTGGCAATGCAAGGCGGCTGTACCCCAGATCTTCCATGGCCTGAACCAGACCCGACATGTTGCCAACCACGTTGACCTGATCGGTCAGCAGAACGGCAAGCCAGGACCGCTTCCCGGCCGCACCCGGCAGACGGGGCTTCAGTGCAGATACCCTCTTCTGGTACATCTGCCAGCGCTCGCCGAACACGGCCTCCCTTCCCAGCAGGGCCGCCAGCCGCCGCTCCACATCGATACCCTGCACATGACGAAACCCTACCGGCTGCACGTAAACGGGCGCAACGGAAGAAAGCCGTTCCAGCTTGCCGGTGTCCAGCTCCGACCCGATGATCAGATCCGGCCTGAGCGCCCTGAGCTGCTCGAGATCGATCTGGCCAAGCGCGCCGAACCCGCGTGGCTTCGCCCGCCCGGGCCCGAACAGCGCCTCGACGAAATCGACCCGGGTAGCAAACTTTCCCCTGCTGTCACGCCCATAGGCGCCAACCACCTCGATGCCCAGGTCCATCAGCGGAATGCCCAGCAGAGGTTCATGCATGACCACGATCCGATCCGGATGCATGGGAATGGCAACCGTGCGCCCGGAGCCATCGACAACGTTCCGCATCCGTTCGGTACGAGGATCATTCCCCGCCCATGCAGGAACCCACGGGCCTGCAACCAGCGTGGCAAGGCATCCGGCAAGCAACTGTCTCCGCCCTCGTCCCTTCCCCTTTCCGAAAGGAAGACGTGAATGCCGTGAACCCAGGTGATCACGCAACATGGTGCCTCCTCATGAGAATGATAGCCAACGGTACACCAGTCAGGGTGATGATCACGCCAATGGGCAGCCCGCGGTCATGGGCAATACCGCGCGAGATCGTATCTGCCAGCACAACCATGACACCGCCCGTCAGCGCGGACAGGTACAGTCTCGCCCGCGACCGTGCAGCGGCCATGAAGGCCACCAGATGGGGGGCCATGACCCCAAGAAGCGTCAATGGCCCGATCACTGCCACTGCGGCCGTGTTGCAGACGACAGCGAACAGCAGCAGCCGCGGCCGTGAACGTCCGGCCTCCTCCCCGACGCTCTGCGCCAGTTCCTCTCCCAGCTCGAGCGCTCGTGTCGGCGGCCCCGCCCACAGCACCCCCAGAGAGCAGACAATGAACAGGGGAAACATCCAGAGCATGTTCCGGGGACTTGCCTGAAACAGGGTTCCCAGCATCCATTCGGACAGAGACTGGGAAACTTCCGACGGCATGTAGAGCAGCAGAACGCCAGATACGGAAGAAAGTACGGACTCGAGGGCAATCCCCATGAGAAGGAGCGCCAGGGAACCTCCCCGCTCACCTCCCGCCAGCATGAAAAGCAGCAGTGCGACCGCCACTGCCCCTGCAAGGGCACACAGGAAAACCAGCCACTGGGGCACAGAAGGTGCAAGGACCAGCAAAAGCATGACCGTCACGATTGCCCCCTGGCTCAACCCGAGAATGCCGGGATCTGCAAGCGCATTCCGGGTCACGGACTGCAGGATGGCCCCGGACAGGGCGACCGAGCACCCCGCCACGAATCCGACGACGATACGGGGAATCCGGACCCCATAAAGCGCGTAATGCTGGTCAGCGGACGCCCCTCCTCCCCACAGGACATCCAGAGAAACCGGAATGCTTCCGGTACCAAGCGCAAGCAGCACGAGAGCGGCCAGCATCCCGATCAGCACCAGCGCAACCCGGATGTCTCTCTGACGGATCTGCAATCCGGTCGGCAGCCGGAGAACGCGATCGCCAGCCACGGATGTCGACCACTTCATGCCCCCAGCCTCCTTCTGGACTTTATATGGAAATGCCAGACCATGATCATGAATGCAACGCCGCCCATCATGTCCAGCACGACGCCCGTATTGACCGTATAGGGACGGAAAGCGGTCTGCGCCACCCAGTCTCCGGCTACACACAGGGCCGCTCCTGTCACGGCGGCCATGACAAAGGCCCCTGCAAGACGGTTTCCCGCGACGGGGCGCACCATATGCGGAACGACGAGCCCGATGAACCCCAAAGGGCCTGCCACCACCACGGCGGTTCCACCGCAGACCAGGGCAGCGATCATGCCGGCAAAGCAGACGACCCGTGTATCCACCCCCACGGAGGCGGCTTTCTCATCCCCCATCATCATTGCAGACAGGGGCCTGCCGAGCACCACCAGCAACAGCGCCGACAGGACACCAATCCACCAGAACGCCGCCAGCCTGTCCACATAGGCAGGGTTGACGCTGCCCATGCTCCAGTTCATGAATTGGAGCCTCCGGTCCGGATACTGAAGCAGAATGGCGCGTGCAATGCCCGTGAACAGCATGGACACGAACGCCCCGGAGAGAATCAGGACTGCCCCGCTTTTCATCCCCCGCCCCGCATACAGGGCAACCATCAGCAGGCAGAGTATTCCGACCCCCGCACCTGCCAGTGCAGCCATGCCCTGAACGAAAGGCGACGTATTGAACAGCACACCCGCCACGACACCGAAGCAGGTAGCAGCAGCACTCACACCCAGACTGCCCGGAGATGCCAGTGGATTCCGCACCAGTACCTGCAGTGCCATCCCCGAGACGGCCAGCATCGCACCCGCGTACAGCGCAACCAGAATGCGCGGAATCCGCTGGTAGAGAAGGATGGCCTGGGCGTAGCTGTCATCCTGACCGTGCAGCAGCGCAGAAAATGCCTGCCGGACAGTCAAACCTTCGATACCGTACAGACACACCGTCACGAGAACCACAAGGGAGACAGCCAGCAGCAACAGGACACGTGAAACCAATGCTAACCTCCAGTCGAAAATCCATCCTCCGGGGCGTGTCATGGACCCTTTCGGCCCCGCACACGCTGCCAGCATGAGCAATCACACGCCTGCATTCCATACAGCACACGAAGACCATGCATGCAAACGCTATGACATGTTTCCATGACCATCGGACAAACGTTCTGCAACATCGCGGCACTCCTGTGCAGCAGGAAGACAGACCCATCGCCCGTTTCGCTCGAACACATCCGCATTAACACCGTATACCGACCGGATGACATCTGCGGTCATGACACGGTGAACAGCCCCCGTGATGACGATACTGCCTTCTTTCATCATCACAAGCCTGTCCGCGAATGCAGCTGCCAGATTGAGGTCGTGCAGGACCAGCAGGATCGTCTTCCCCCTGTCTCTCGCCAGTGCCCGAAGCAGTCCCAGAACGGCATACTGGTACTTCATGTCGAGATGATTGACGGGTTCATCCAGCAGAATGATTCTGGAGTCCTGTGCCAGCGCCATGGCAATCCACGCACGCTGGCGCTGTCCACCCGAAAGGGTGCTCATGGCCTTTCCTGCATGTTCCAGCAATCCTACCGCCTCAAGGGCCTCCCAGAAACGCCTGCGGTCGCGCCCATCCGGCCCCCCGAACAGGCTATAGCGACCGTAGCCCGCCATTTCCACGATGTCGCCTGCCGTCGCGTACTCCGGACAGATCACATCCTGGGGCATGTACGCGACCAGTCTGGACATCTGCCGCCTGTCCAGACACTGAACGGAAATACCATTCAGCGTGATGCTGCCCGACCTGATCGGGACAAAGCCCATGATGGCTTTCAGAAGCGTGCTCTTGCCACAGCCATTCGGCCCCACCAGGGCAACGAGCTGACCGGACGAGAGCGTGAGAGACAATGCACTGAGCGCCTCGGGCATGCCCCGGCCATATCCGGCGCACAGATCCTGCACGATGATCCCGTCCTGTGCTCCCCCTTCATCATCCCCGGCAGCGGTACACGTGCCGGACAGCCCCGCCTGTCGCGCAGACCCTTTCATCATGCTGAACCGCCTCCCTTTCTGCCAGACAGCACCTGGCACGCATCATGGTGAACCTGTTCGCCTCCGCACGGCTCCCACGGGGCGCGTCAGGGATCCATTAGCCCCCGCGCAGGCCCGAATTCACTTTCCCGACCGATACACCCCCACCTTCACCCCCAGCGCCACCATGGCAATCAGCGCCGGCACGGCCACCACGGCAAAGATGTCCGGCAGGCTCACCTGCCGGGCCGTCAGCGCAGCCACCAGAAACGAGCCGGCTATGCCGCCGAAGCGGCCGATGCCCAGCATCCAGGCTACGCCGGTGGCCCGCCCTTCGGTGGGATAGAAACCGGCCGCCAGCGCCGGCATCGAGGCCTGGGCGGCATTCATCACCACCCCGGCCACGAACACCACGGCCATCAGCAGTCCGTGGTCTCCCATGGCCTGGCCAATGGCCCAGACGGTCAGCGCCGTCCCTGCGTAGCCCAGAGCCAGCACCCCGCTGCCATTGAAGCGGTCCATCAGCCAGCCCAGCGCCACGGCCCCCACGCCGCCCAGCGGGAACAGGGCCGTGACCACCGAGGCCGTGCGCGGATCCATGCCACTTTCGCGAAACAGCACCGGCATCCAGTTGATCAGGGCATAGAACACCACCAGCCCCATGAAGTAGGCCACCCACAGCATCAGCGAGCCCAGCAGATAATGCCGTGACAGCACGAGGCCGATGCCACGGGCTGCCACCTGTCCGCCGGTGGCCTGCTCCGCACCGGCCGGCTTCGCGCCCGGCGCAGTCCCTGCCGGGGAACCGTCTGCCACCGCGGCGGCAACAGGAGCCCCGGCCGCACGCGCGGCACCCTCATGAGGTGCCAGCTGCCCGGAACGCTCACCCGTACCACGAGGCTTCTCCTGCCCACGAGGCACCTCCCGCTCGCGTCGCACCTGCAGATACCGGGGAGACTCCGGCAGCCACATGAGCAGGGCCACCACCAGCACCAGCGGCGCCACACCACCCAGCTGCAGCACGCTGCGCCAGCCAAAAGCCGGAATCAGCCAGCCGGCCAGAAAGCCGCCCAGCGCAGCCCCCAGCGGAAAGCCGCAGAACATGGCGTTGGTGATGAGGGCCCGTCGCGCAGGCGGGCTGAATTCGCTCATCAGCGTGACGGCGTTGGGCATGGCAGCCCCCAGCCCCACGCCGGTGACGAAGCGCAGCACCGTCAGCATCTGCAGGTCCGGTGAAAAGGCCGAGGCCAGGCAGGCCACGCCGAAGACCAGCACCGAGGCCGTCAGCGTCAGCCGCCTGCCCCAGCGGTCGGCCATCGGGCCGGACAGCAGCGCCCCCGCCGCCAGACCGAACAGGGCCGCGCTGAGCACTGGCGCCAGCGCCGGCTTGGCCACACCCCATTCCTGCATCAGCGAGGGCGCGATGTAGCCAATGGCGGCCGTGTCGAAACCGTCGAACAGCACCACCAAAAAACACAGCGCAAAGATCTGCCAGCGTACGGCCCCTGCAGACGGGCCGTCCATGGCCCCCGGGGCCCGGCCAGACGGTGTGGGCGTATGCCCGGTTGATGGGGTGGCCTTGTCGGTGTGGTGATCGGGCATGATCGGTGTCCCCTGTGCATACCAGCAGAGCCGTGGCAGGCCCCGCAGGTGGTTGCGGGCCGCGGCAGGTTTGTGTAACCACCCGGCCGACATGGAAAAACGAGCCGCCATGATAGCGCCCCGTGCCCCAGCGCGTGTCATGGACTCATTCGTTCCCGCGCTGCCCCCAGCCTTCGGGCGCATAAAACCGTATTGGCAGTGTCTCCTGAAGTCGTTGAGGATTCTGCGGCCCTGCCGCCTTGTCCTGCACGCCCAAAAGGGAGTTTCCAGGGGACGAATGAATCCATGACACGCTCTGTTGAAAGGAAAACCGAACACACCCACACAATCATCCGGGTCACTGTTTGACGGGCGCCAAACAGATTCCTATACTGTCGCGGCTCTGAAGGCCAGAGCACAAACGCGTCTTATTTAACATTCGGCAGGCTGCGCTGCCTGCACGGGTGCCAAAGTACCGCAGCACTTTTGCGGCGGCTCCCTGGAGCAGGTGCTCTGCGCCTGCGGCACACATCTCCTGTGGTGCCTGACTGGCATCGTTCATCAGCCAGTCTCCTGCCGGCTCACATCCTCTTCCCTGCTGCCCCACCGGGGCATCCCCCCTCAACGGAGCGAGATCCATGTTCTCCCGCAAAGTCATTGCCGCCACCCTGCTGTCGCTGGGTCTGGGCGTTACCGCCACGGCCGCCAACGCCACCACCTATCCGCTGAAGCTCGAGAACTGCGGCTACCCGCTGACCTTCGACAAGGCACCGGCCCGTGTGGTCACCGTCGGCCAGGCCGGCACCGAAATCCTGTACTCGCTGGGTCTGGCCGACAAGGTGGTCGGTACCTCGGTGTGGTTCAACCCGGTGCTGCCCCAGTTCAAAGCCGTCAATGCCAAAATCCCCCGCCTGGACGACAACGCCCCCAGCTTCGAGTCCGTGGTCGACAAGAAGCCCAATCTGGTGGTGACGCAGTTCGAGTGGCACATCGGCAAGGAAGGCGTGGTCGGCACGCGTGAGCAGTTCCACGACCTGAAAATCCCCACCTACTCGCTGCTGTCCGACTGCGAGGGCAAGAACAACACACAGGGCTCCGACGGTACCCGTACCGACGCCTACAACATCAACACGCTGTACAAGAGCATCGACCAGCTGGCCACCATCTTCAACGTCGAGGCCAAAGGCAAGGAGCTGGTCAGCGGCCTGAAGGCCCGTGAAGCCGCCGCCGTCGAGAAGGTCAAGAAAGCCGGTGTCAAGAACCTGTCGGCCGTGGTCTGGATGTCGAGCGCCGACATGGAATCCGACCCGTGGCTGGCTGGCCAGAAAGGCGTGGCGGGCTACATGCTGAACCAGCTGGGCATCAAGAACGTGGTCACCTCCAGCGAAGAATGGCCGACCGTGGGCTGGGAAACCGTGGCCAAGGCCAATCCGTCGATGATCATCATCGCCCGCATGGACCGTCGCCGCTTCCCGGCCGACGACCACGAGAAGAAAATCGAGTTCCTGAAGAACGACGCCGTGACCAAACACATGGACGCCGTGAAGAACAACCGCTTCGCCATCGTGGACGCCGACGCCCTGCAGGCCTCGATCCGCATTGCCGGCGGCATGGAATCGATTGCCGACACCGTGGTCAAAATGAAAGGCCACAAGCACTGAGCCGCGTTTTTTCAAACGCCACGCTTCGTGACCTGAACGGAGCACCTCGCGCCATGCAGGGCGCCGCCCCATCTCCGGGGCAGCGCGTCCTGCCGGCAGCACACGTGTCCTGAACGGGTCACGACCAGGCGGGCAGCAGTCCGTGGACGGTACACCTTCCTGCCGAAGGCCATGTCCCTCCCCGGCCGTTGCCCGCCTTCCCGCTTCAACAGCCCGTGCAGGGCCGCCCTGCACAGGGGCCGCCGGCCGGAGGTCCAGGGCCTTCCCGCCGCGCCGTACCTCCTTGCCGTCTGCCCCGACACCACTTCCCCCACCATGGCTCCCCCTGCCCAAAAATCTCCCACCGTGCTGTGGCGTGTGACCGGCATCACCGTCATCGCCCTGGCCGTGCTGTTCCTGACCATGATGCTGTGCATGTCGGTCGGCGAGATCAGCATGCCCTTTGCCTCCATCCGCGATGTGCTGGCCAACCACCTGCTGGGCCTGAACATCGAGGTCGAACCCATCGATGACGGCATCATCTGGAATTACCGTCTCACCCGTGCCATCGTGGCTGCATGCTGCGGTGCCGGCCTGGCGCTGTCAGGGGTCGTGCTGCAGACGCTGCTGCGCAACTCGCTGGCCGACCCCTACCTGCTCGGTATCTCGGCCGGTGCCTCCACCGGTGCGGTGCTGGTCACCATCGCCGGCGTGGGCGGTGGCCTGGTCTCGATGACCTTCGGCGCCTTCTTCGGCGCGCTCACCGCCTTTGCGCTGGTGGCCGCCCTGGCCCAGGCCGCCGGTGGTGGCGGGCTGCGCAACAGTGGCCAGATCATTCTGGCCGGTATTGCCGGCTCGCAGCTGTTCAACGCGCTCACCTCGCTGATCATCGCCAAGTCGGGCAGTGCCGAGCAGGCCCGTGGCATCATGTTCTGGCTGCTGGGCAGCCTGAGCGGCGTGCGCTGGCCCGATGTGCCCATCGCCACGCTCGTGGCCATTGCCGGTCTGGTCATCTGCATGCTGCATGCCCGTGCGCTGGATGCCTTCACCTTCGGCGCCGAATCCGCCCAGGCCCTGGGCGTGCCGGTACGCCGTGTGCAGGGCATCCTGATGGTGACGGCCGCACTGATGACGGCCGTCATGGTGTCGGTGGTGGGTGCCATCGGCTTCGTGGGTCTGGTGATTCCGCACGTGGCGCGGATGCTGGTCGGCGTGCGCCACCAGCGGCTGCTGCCCGCCAGTGCCCTGATCGGTGCCCTCTTCCTGATGCTGGCCGACATCACGTCGCGCGTCATGATCAAGGGCCAGGTGCTGCCCATCGGCGTGGTCACTGCCCTGGTGGGTGCCCCGGTATTTGCCTTCATCCTGCTGGGTCGCGGCAAGGCACAGCGCTGAACGGAGCAGACATGAACATGAACGCAACCCCGTCACCCGCCACGCCGGGCTCTTCCACCGCAAACCCGGCTGCCGTTCCGGACACCACGGCCTCTGCAGCCGGCACCACGCCCACTGCCCCCAGCACCACATCCACTGCACCCGGCACCACATCCACTGCACCCGGCACCACATCCACTGCACCCGGCACCACGCCCACTGCAACCAGCACCGGCGCGGCCGTCACAGGCCCATCTGCTGGCACGGCAACGGCCACCGGCAGCACGGATTCCACGTCCACACCCGCCATCAAGGCGGCCACTGGCGCCCATCTCGGGCAACCAGCTGGTGTGCACCTGATCCGCGAGGTGCCGGCACTCGAAATCAATGGCGTGTCCTGGAACGCCGGACGCCAGCGCATCGTTCACGACGTGTCGTTCAGCGTCAAAACGGGTGAGCTGCTGGGCCTGATCGGCCCCAACGGCTCGGGCAAGTCCAGCCTGATGCGCGTGATCGCCGGCATCTACCATCCGTCTCAGGGATCGGTGCACCTGCAGGGCCACAACCTGAAGTCGCTGCGCCGGCGCCAGATCGCCCAGGTGATGGCCATGGTCTCGCAGACTGCCGACACACTGGATGCCATCAGCGCCCGCGATGCCGTGGAGCTGGGCCGTACGCCCTGGCTGTCGGCCCTGCAGAGCTGGTCCGAACACGACGACCAGCTGGTGCAGGAAGCCCTGTGTGCCGTGCAGATGCACGAGAAGCAGGACCGTCAGTGGGGCCAGATGTCGGGGGGTGAGCGCCAGCGCATCCACATTGCCCGCGCCCTGTGCCAGCAGCCGCAGATCCTGCTGATGGACGAGCCCACCAACCACCTGGACATCCACCAGCAGCTGGCCCTGATGGACCTGGTGCACAGCCTGCCCATCACCAAGGTGCTGGCCATCCACGACCTGAACCAGGCCATGCGCTGCGACCGGCTGGCCGTGATGTACAACGGCCGGCTGCATGCCATCGGCACGCCGCAGCAGGTGCTGACCCAGGAGCTGATGCGCGACATCTTCCAGGTACAGGCCGACGAGCTGACCGACCCGGCCGATGGCGCCCGGGTGCTGCGCTTCCGGTCCCTGCCCGGCCAGGCCGCAGCCTGAACGGCAGGACAGCAGGGTGTGCCCCCGCGCATGCCCCGCCCGCCGCATCATCCGGCCTGCGCGCATGGCATGACGCCCGCCAGCGGCGTCTGCCACCCCGGCACATCCTTTTTCTGGCAGGATTCATGCCGGCCAGAACCATTCCCCTCCCTGGTGCGCGTCATGGACGCATCCGTCCCCGCGACACCGCCTTTGCAGACAGAACCATGAACATGAAAACCCTCGCCTCCCGTCTCTCCCTCGCCGGCGCCCTGGGCACCCTGCTGCTGGCCGCCGCGCCGGCCCATGCCGAAACCGTCGAAGTGAAAATGCTCAACCGCGGCGCCAACGGTGCCATGGTGTACGAGCCGGACTTCGTGAAAATCAAGCCGGGTGACACGGTGAAATTCCTCGCCTCGGCCAAGGGGCACGACGCCGTGGCCATGAAGGACATGATCCCCGAAGGTGCCGAGCCCTTCCGCGGCAAGATCAACGAGGAAATCGCCGTCACGCTGACCAAGCCCGGTTTCTACGGCGTCAAGTGCCTGCCCCACTATGCCATGGGCATGGTGATGCTGATCCAGGTAGGCGATGACGCCAAACTGTCCGAGCTGAAAGTGCCGGCCGATGCCCCGGCCAAGGTGAAGAAACGCTTCGAGGAAATCGCCGCACGCGCCTCGAAGCAGTAATACCTCGAAGCAGTAATAAACACTGGCTCCGACCCCCACGGCCCGTCGCCGCCCCGGCACGGGCCATTTTTTTGGTTTGACGCCTCCGCGCGCGCCTTTCTATACTGGCGCTGCTCTGGTTTCGCCAGTCGCCCGCCCGGTTTTCCGGTGGTGTGGTCCGTCTTCTGCTGCTGTCGCAGCACAGGCCCCCGCTGCCGGCAGGCCCGGACAGGCGCCGTGCGGGAGTCACCCGGGGGCCGTCGTCTGCCCTACCGCTTCCGGGCCACTCAGGGAATCCAGTGCAGCCCGTGCGCCGCATCCCGCCGTCCGTCAATCCCTGCCGCCTCCATCCTGTCGCCATCATGCGGCAGCCTTTCGGGCCGGCATGGCAGACGGTACCGGCATCTCGCAACGCCAGCTGCCCGAAATGGAACTGCCCCCGCAACTGTAGGCATGGAGCCGGCTTCAGCGGAATCTGCAGACCATCCGGTCTGCACATCCGTCACACCACTGAACTGCCCAGACAGCACAGCCTCCGCCACCGGCGGGCCGGCCCCGTCTGCACGGTTCGGGAAGGCGAAGCCCGGCGTTGAAGTGCCAGTCAGGAGACCTGCCCGAGCTGAAGGAACCCCACAGGCCCTGAGAGCCTCTGCCGTGGTTCCTTGACGGTTCATGGCCGGCGGGGTGTCTGGCACTGTGAGCGATCCTTGCTGCATCGTGCCTCATCCGCAGGCAGGGCTGCACACACCGGCAGGCCGCACAGGCCCGGTGGCCGTGCCGGCCATGTGCCCGCCCCCGTCCGGCAGATGCCTCCAGGGCTTCCCTCCCGTTCTCGCCCCGACGGTTCCGAACCGTGCCGACGCACGCCGCGTCATGCCCGTTCTGTTTCCGACTTCAAGGAGCGAGACCCATGTTCACCCGCAACACCGTTCTTTCCCGCGCAACCGCTTTCAGCCGCGCAGCCACTGCCTTCGGTCCGGCCGCCTTCCCCCGCCGGGCCATGGCTGCAGCCCTGCTGCTGGGCCTCGGTATCCAGCCCATCTCCGCACAGGCCACCACCTACCCGCTGAAGGTGGAGAACTGTGGCCACACGCTGGAATTTTCAAAGGCCCCCGCCTCGGCCATCACCATCGGCCAGGCCGGTACCGAAATGCTGTATTCGCTGGGTCTGGGCGACAGGCTGAAAGGCACCTCGGTATGGTTCAACCCGGTGCTGCCGAAGTTCAAGGACATCAATGCCAAGGTGCCGCGCCTGGCCGACAACGACCCGAGCTTCGAATCGGTGGTCGAAAAGAAACCAGGCATCGTGATCACGCAATTCGAGTGGCACGTCGGCAAGGAGGGCGTGGTCGGCACCCGCGAACAGTTCCACGACCTGAAGATCCCCACCTATCTAATGCCCTCGGACTGCGAGGGCAAGGATAACCTGACCGGCTCGGACGGCACCCGCACGGCCGAATACGACATCGATGCCCTCTACAAAAGCATCAGCCAGCTGGCGCAGATCTTCGACGTGGAAGCAAGGGGCAAGGCCCTGGTCGATGACCTGAAATCCCGCCAGGCAAACGCCGTCGAAAAGGTGAAAAAAGCCCATGTGAGGGACCTGTCGGCCGTGGTGTGGTTCTCCAGCGCCGAGATGGACATGGACCCGTACGTGGCCGGCCAGAAGGGCGTGGCCAGCTACATGCTGAAGGAACTGGGTGTCCGCAATGTGATCACCTCGAACGAGGAATGGCCGACCGTGGGCTGGGAAACCATTGCCAAGGCCAACCCGTCGCTGATCGTCATCGCCCGCATGGACCGTCGCCGCTTCCCGGCCGACGACTACGAGAAGAAGCTGGCCTTCCTGAAATCCGACTCGGTCACGAAGCACATGGATGCCGTGAAGCAGGGCCGCATCGCCATCGTGGACGCCGACGCCCTGCAGGCGTCGATCCGCATTGCCGATGGCATGGAATCGATTGCGGACGCAGTGGCGAAGATCAAACGCTGAGTACGTCCGGCGGGTGGCCAATGCGATTGGCTACCCGCGAGATCAACGTCGAGCGTGTTATGGGCTCATTCGTCCCCACGCTGGTCCGGATTCCATGTGCTGACAAGGCGCACTGCGCAGTCACCCGATCTGCCGGGATGGTGAACCCGCGGTACGGTGGACGCCAGCACACAATCTGACAGGCGAACTGACGGGTGAAGGAAAGACGGGGCCATTTTTGCATTGGCCCCGCGCTTCTGGGCATACTGTCCGGCTGGTTGACGGGCACTGGCGTGTGTCATGAACGCATTCGCACCCGTCACGGCCGTCTCCTTTCTTCCCACCTGCGCCCGGCCCATGAATTCACTCCTGTCCATCGCCTTCGTCTATCTGTTCTCCGCCGTCGTGGCGGTGCCCATTTCCAAACGCCTGGGGCTCGGCTCCGTCCTGGGCTACCTGATTGCCGGCATCATCATCGGCCCCGTGCTGGGGCTGGTGGGCAGCGAAACCCACGAAATCCAGGAAGTGGCCGAATTCGGCGTGGTGATGATGCTCTTTCTGGTAGGCATGGAGCTGGAGCCGGCCACGCTCTGGCGGCTGCGCAACAAGCTGCTGGGGCTGGGCGGGCTGCAGGTACTGGGTACTGTGGCCGTGATGGCCGGACTGGGCATGGCCTTCGGCATGCCGTGGCAGGTGGCCGTGGCGGCTGGCTGCGTGGTGGCCTCGTCGTCCACCGCCATCGTGCTGCAAACACTGGGCGAAAAGGGTCTGCTGGGCTGCCCGGGTGGCCAGAGCGCATTTTCCGTGCTGCTCTTTCAGGACATTGCCGTCATCCCCATGCTGGCGCTGCTGCCGCTGCTGTCCATGCCGGAACTGGCCGGCCATGCGGGCGGTGGTGAAGCAGAGACCACCGCCACACTGCTGGACGGCCTGAGCGGCTGGCTCAAGACGCTCATCATCCTTGGGGTGGTGGGTGGCATCGTAGTGGGCGGACATTATCTGTCGCGCCCGGTGTTTCGCTACATTGCCGAATCGCGCCTGCGCGAGGTGTACACCGCCTTTGCGCTGATGCTGGTGGTAGGCATTGCCGCGCTGATGAACCTGGTGGGCCTGTCACCGGCACTGGGCGCCTTTCTGGCCGGCGTGGTGCTGGCCGACAGCGAATATCGCCACGCCCTGGAAAGCACGCTCGATCCCTTCAAGGGCCTGCTGCTGGGGCTGTTCTTCATCACGGTGGGCGCCGGCATGAATTTCGGGCTGCTGGCAAGCGAATTCTTCACCATTCTGGGCATGACGGTGGGCGTCATGGTGGTGAAGGCCGCCGTGCTGTATGCGCTGGGCAAGGCATTTCGCCTGAAGCGTCTGGACAACCAGCTGTTTTCCCTGTCACTGTCGCAGGCCGGCGAGTTCGGCTTCGTGCTGATTTCCTTCGTGGTGCAGCATGCGGTGATGCCGTCGGCCATGGGCGAACGGCTGATGCTGGTGGTGGCGCTGTCGATGCTGCTCACCCCCACGCTCTTCATCGTGTACGAGAAGCTGCTGGCCCCTCGCGCCGCCACCAGCGACACGCGCGAGGCCGACAGCATCGAGGAGGAGAATCCGGTCATCATTGCCGGCCACGGACGCTTTGGCCAGATGGTCAGCAGCCTGCTGCTGGCCTGCGGCCACCGGTCCACCGTGATCGACTACGACGCCGAAACGGTGGACGGCATGACCCGCTACGGCATGAAGACCTACTATGGCGACGCGACGATTCCCGCCCTGCTGGAAACGGCCGGCATCGCCCGGGCCAGACTGCTGATCCTGGCCATCGACGGCCGCGAACAAGCCGTGCAGATCGTCGAGTATGTGCATCGCCTGTACCCGGACCTGCCCATCATCTCGCGCGCCTACGACCGGCTGCATGTGTACGAACTCCACCGCGCCGGCAGCATTGCCCTGATTCGTGAGCTGTTCGACTCGTCCATCCGCTGCGGCCAGACGGCCCTGGAGTTCCTCGGCATGGACGCCGGCCAGGCCGAACGGATGGCTTCGTTCTACGCAGCCCGCGACCGCCGCAGCGTGCGCCTGATGGCGGAAGCCTGGCAGCCAGGCCAGGGCCGCTTCAGCAACCCGGAAATGGCAAAGATTGGCCAGGACGACGATGCCGAGACCCAGGCCATGATGGCCGCCCTGATGCGCGGCGAATCCGTGGACTGGCAGCCGGGCGAGGAAGGCTGGCGGGAGCGGCTGGCAGCACGGCGAACGGCACAGCGCAGGAGCACGGACAAGGCCGGCAGCGCAGAACGGACGCAGCCCCCGGACACCCGCCCGTGACCTCCGGAAGAAGCGGCGCCCATCCGTCCACGAGGCAGACGGCGACCATCCGCTCACGGAGCAGCCGGCGACCACGGATGAAGGCCGGCAGCCATGGATGAAGGCTGGCGGCCATGGATGAAGGCTGGCGGCCATGGATGAAACGGCCGCCTTCCCCGCGGGACGGCTCATGCGCAGACTGCAGTTGCAACATCGGATATCCCCGCATACCGCGGGCGTTGCAAAACGGACTCAGGAAAAACCATTAATATCTTGCAGACGACACCGGCCAGTGACGGGGCATTCCCGCCCCTCCCGGCCCCTGACCGCGCACGACGCAAGGAGTTACGCATGGGTCTGAACGCTCTCTTTCTCGGGTACGGCCGCATGGGCGCGGCCCTGGGTGAAGCCTGGCTGGCTGCCGGCCTCGTGGATGGCATCGACGCCGTGGATCCACTGCGTGCCCAGGACGTGAAGGCCCGCATCTACCGTCAGGCCGCGGACCTGCCAGCCACCCGGTACGATCTGGTGGTCATGGCCGTCAAGCCCGCCATGGCCCGCGAGGCACTCAGTGCCCTGCCCGCCTCCCAGCTGGAAAAGGCCACCGTGATGTCGGTGATGGCCGGCGTGTCCATCGACACCCTGCGGGCCGCCCTGCCGGTTCAGCGCCCGGTGGTGCGCAGCATGCCCAATACGCCAGTGATGGTCCGTCAGGGCTGTGTGGGCCTGTACGCCGGCAACGATGTCTCCTCCACCCTGCGTGACACCCTCACCCGGCTGCTCAACGCCGTGGGCCGCGCCTTCTGGGTGCAGAACGAGGACCAGCTGCATGCCGTCACGGCCATCAGCGGCAGTGGCCCTGCCTACTATCACCTGTTCAGCGAGGCGCTGGCCGACGCGGCCGTGCAGCTGGGTCTGCCCCGGGATCTGGCCCGTCAGCTGGCCGCGCAGACCGCGCTGGGAGCCGCCACCCTGCAGGCCCAGGAAGGCGCCGACTTTGCCGAGCTGCGCCAGGCCGTCACCTCCCCCAATGGCACCACCCACGCGGCCATCGAGGCGTTCGAAGCCGGCCATGCCCTGCGGAGGCTGGTCCACGAGGCGGCAGAGCAGGCGCGCAAGCGGTCGGTGGAGCTGGCCGAAGGCTGAGTCGGCGGCATGCCCGTCCGGTTCCCCCCGAACGGGCAGTCCTTTCATATGCCATCCAGCCCCGCACAAAACTTCTGCAACGGCATGGTCTGACGCCCGGCTCCACGGGGACGATTCGACCATGGCACCATCAAACCGGGCGACAAGGCTGGCAATCACCGCGGCCGTGGCCGATGACGGCACACCCGGCGTAAAGACGCCCGATGTCCACACCGCCGCTACCGGCACCGGTGCGCCATGAATTCCGCCACGTAATCACTGGAGGGATTGTCCACCAGCTCCCGTGGTGTGCCCTGCTGGATCAGCTGGCCCTCGTTGAGAATGGCGATGCGGTTGCCCATTTTCAGGGCCTCATCGATGTCGTGGGTGATGAAGATGATGGTCTTTTTCAGGCGCTGCTGCAGGTCCAGCACGCGATCCTGCAGCTTGATGCGGATGAGCGGATCCAGCGCCGAAAAAGCCTCGTCCATCAGAATGATGTCGGTATCGGCCGCCAGTGCCCGGGCCAGACCGACACGCTGGCGCATGCCACCGGAGAGCTGCTCGGGGTAGCGGTCTTCCTGCCCGGTCAGCTCCATTTCATCCAGCCAGTGACGCGCGCGCTCCTCCTGCTCCCTGCGGGAAAGCCCCTGCACACGCAGGCCATAGCAGGTGTTCTGCAGAACCGTCATGTGCGAAATCAGCCCGAAATGCTGGAACACCATGCTGACGCGGTGACGGCGAAATTCGCGCAGGCCACGTTCGTCCAGTCCGGTGACATGGGTGTCGCAGGCCCAGACCTCGCCGCAGCTGGGTTCGATGAGGCGGTTGACGTGGCGCACCAGTGTGGACTTGCCCGAACCGGACATGCCGATGATGCAGAAAATCTCTCCCTCGTCGATGCCGAGATTGATGTCGCGCAGCCCCACCTGGCAGCCGGTGCGGGCCAGGATGTCGGCACTGCTGGCGCCGTCGCGCAGCATCTCCAGCGCAGGCCCCGTCTTTCGGCCGTAGATCTTGCTGATGTGTCTGAACACGATGCTGGTCATCGCACAGGCCTCCCCGCCATCGGACGCGTCCGGCCCGTCAGGTCCACGCGCCCCCTGGCGTGCCCCTCCCCCGTCCCGGTTCCGGTGAAGCCCTGGTCCATCAGGCGCATCTGCCCCATCATGCCTTCCTCCCATATGCCTGCGTGATGCGGTCGATGACGATGGCCAGAATCACGATGGCGGTACCCGCCTGCACCCCTTGCCCGATGTTGAGGGTCTGGATGGCCTGCAGCACGTGCTCACCCAGCCCCCGGGCACCGATCATCGAGGCCACCACCACCATGCCCAGCGACATCATCACTGCCTGATTGATGCCGGCCATGATGCTCGGACGTGCCTGCGGCAGCAGCACCCACCACAGCAGCTGCCAGCGGGTATTGCCGAAGGAATCGGCTGCCTCCACCATCCGCGCATCCACCTGCCGGATACCCAGTGCCGTGAGGCGGATGAGCGGCGCAATGGCATAGACCACGGTGGCAAACAGCGCCGGTACCTTGCCAATGCCGAACAACATCAGCACCGGAATGAGGTACACAAACGACGGCATGGTCTGGATGATGTCGAGCACCGGCGTGAAGATGCGGCACAGGCGTTCGTTGCGCGCCATGATGATGCCCAGCGGAAAGCCCAGCAGCATGATGAAGAGCGACGAGGCAATCAGCAGGGCCAGCGTCTGCATCAGCGCCGTCCAGAGGCCAAAGCCCCCCACCACATAGAAGCCCGCCATGCACAGCACAGCCATCCAGAGCCGACGGGTGGCGTGCCACGCCACCAGGCCGAGCACGGCCAGCACCAGCCAGGGTGGCAAACCGTCGAGCGCCTGCTCCAGCGGCAGCAGCAGGCCATCGAGCGTGAGCTGGCTGATGCGGCGGAACTGCTCGCCATGCTTCTGCACCGTACGGGCCAGCGAATGGTTCAGGGCATCGGCCACCGACCACGACGGGAAAAAGCCCGCAGGCTGCGCAGGATTTTCTGCGGCACTGCCGTATTTCTGCTGCAGGCGCACGCGGGCATCATCCGATACCCAGTGTTGCCAGATATCGGGATTGTCACGCAGGAAGATACCGGCCTGTTCATCCCCCTTGCGCCGGTGTTCGGCCATGTCGAGGATCATCCGGTTCAGAATGGCCGGCTCGAACTGCAGCTTTTCCAGCAGGGCCACCAGCTCAGGATGCTGCTGCCGGAACGGCATGGATACGGCAACCGTCAGTTTCGAGACGGGAAAACCCGACACACAGCCGGGGCCTCCTCGGCCATCCCTTGCCTTGCCGTCCTTTTCCCCGCCGGCCTGCGCCCCGGCATCCAGCGCCTTGCCATCCTTCGTCTTGCCGTCCTTCGTCCTGCCCTCCGTGCCGGAGGCTGTGCCGTTCACATCCGGTGTACTGTCTGTCGCCGCATCCTGACCGGCAGCAGCATCGTCTTCGGCCTTCAGCAGCGTTTTCCAGCACCCTTCATCGTAGGCCGGAAATTCGATGGGCCGCATGTTGTACTTCGCCATCAGGCCCGAGGGCTGCCAGTAATAGAAGAGAATGGGCTTGTGCTGCTCGAAGGCGGCCGAAATCTCGGCATCCAGCGCAGCGCCGGTACCGGGGTGGACGTTGTTGTAGGCACCGGAGAGGCCGGTGTTTTTCAGCAGGCGGGTGTTGAAGGTTTCGCACACCCAGCCGGAGGGGCAGTTGAGCAGGCGGGCCTTGCCGGGTTTTTCCGGGTCGGGAAACAGGCGGGCGTAGCGGGCCAGATCCTGCACCGTTTTCAGATCGGGATATGCCTTCTGCACATAGTCGGGCACATACCAGCCCTGCACGGCACCACCCTTGAGCGTGTCACCGATGATGGCCACGCGGTGCTCGCGCTCGGCCTGGTCCATCACGGCAGAGCGCCCCACCCACTGTTCGGCAATGAGCTGGATGTCGTTCTGCATCAGCGCCGTTTCCAGCGACGCAGACGAACCGGGCACGATTTCCGTACGGCAGCCATAGCCGTCACGCAGCAGGCGGTCGATGATGGCGGTGGTGATCTGGCCGCTTTCCCAGTCCAGACCGGCAAGACGGATGGGCGCTTTCGAGGCACAGGCGCCGGTTGCAGAACCGGGCGCCGTGCCGGCAGCAGAACGGCCCTCGTCTTCCCCTGCTGGCGTCCCATCTTCGGTACCGGCTTTGGTACTTGCCTTGGCGCTGTTTTCGGTACCAGCCTTGGCGTTGCTTTCGGTACCGGCTGACGCAAGTACCACCCTGCCGTCAGAGGCACGGGCCGCAGCCGGCGCAACCATGACGGCGCTGCTCGCCATCAGCAGCAAAAACAGGGCAATGAGCCACTTCTTCGGCATGCGCGCGTCTCACTCTCGCGAAGGGAGTTCTGTGGAAAAGGGAGCGCACGCTGCAAGGCGGCAGGACACGCTTCGAAAAGTGTGCCACATCCGGCGCGACAGACGCATGGGTGTTTTGCAGCGATGTAACAGCGCCAATCGCTGCCCTGAATCCCCCCGCCCGTCGTCGCCAGCACGGTCGGGTTGCGTTGCGCCCCCGTCACGCCCTGTCCAACTGCCCTGCCCGCTCGCCCGGTCAGCCCGCCAGGGCGCCCCGCCCTGCCAGCCCACTCTGGCTGCCTGCCAGACTTGCCCGGGTCGTCTGACTTGCCCGGGCAGCCTGCATTGCCCGGGCTACCGGTATGGCGCGTCTTTTTGTTATTTGCGCTGTTTGCCCGCCTTGCCGGACTCGGCCCGGAAGAAGGCCCACTCTTCCACGACGCGGCCATCGGGCAGGTGGCAGTAGCCCACTTCGCCGGCGGCTTCCTGGCGAATCTCCAGCTTGCCGCCCTGCTGGATGCAGAAGTCGGAAGCGGGGTTGGACATGCCGATCATCGGGGATTCCTCCCCGGGCTGCCCACTGGAAGGCTGAACGCCCGATGACGGTTTGCCGTATGACCGGGTTTGCGCAGAGGCGCCACCGGACGGACGGGTGCTGTGTTCGTGCTGCATGGTCTGGCCCGAAGCGGAAGTGCTGTTCTGGACAGCGGTGTTCTGTGCGGAGGATGTCGTACCCTGTGCGGAGGACACCGGTTGCTGCACGGACGACGCTGCATCCTGGACGGGGGTGGTGCACGCAGCCAGGAGACCGGCAGACAGGATCAGCAGCAGTTTCTTCATGAGTTTTACCTCTCAAAATACAACGGTACGCGGCTTCCCGGCACACAGGCACGGCAACACCATGCACCAGGCCGGGAGTACGGCAGCCACACCCCGGCAAGACCGGAACGTCTCCACGGCGAAAAACCGGGAAACCCTGCAATGCCGGACGCCCCTGACGCAACGACGCCCGGCACCGGCACCTGCGTACAGGCACCGGTACCGGGCGTGCAGGAAAACCGGCAGCCCGATGTGATCAGCCGCAGCTGCCCAGCATGCCACACTGGGTGCAATAGTCGCAGCCATCCTTGCGGATCATGGCGTAGGCGCCACACTCGCTGCATTTCTTGCCGGCCATCACGCCCGATTCTGTTCCGGACACCGCCGACTGGACCGCTGCCGACGACTCGGCCGGCAGCTCGTCCGGATCGAACAGCGAGGCCTGCACCGCCTCCTGCCGGCGGGCAATGAGGTTCTGCAGCGCATAGGCAATGGCCGCCACCTCGCTGTCGTGCCAGCGCGGCACCCGGGTGCCATCGGCCTTCTCGTAAAAGCCCAGACGCACCGGACCGCGGTCCCACGTGACCTTGCGCATGTCGGACAGCGCCCGGTCGAGGAAGCCGCCACGGGCGGCCAGGCTCAGCATCCGCATGGTGGCGGTAATCCACTGCTGCGACTCGCCGCTCTGCCCCACCGGCATGAAGAACTCGATGGCGCGTTCCACATGGCTGCCATCACCCGCCTCCACGGGCAGGAAGGACACGATGAGATAAAGGCGCTGCTGACCCTCCTGCGTCCAGTATTCGATCTTCTCGGCCACGGCGTTCAGCGCCCCCGGCGGGCGGCGCTCGATCACCCGGCGCATCGGATCCACGTCCGGCACGGCCGGAGCGGCCGCGTTTTCTGCAGGCTTTTCCTCCGGTTTCGCCGGTGCAGCTTCCAGCACGGCACCCAGCACGTTGTTGGGACGGTAGGTGGCCAGCCCCTTCAGGCGGGCCTTCCAGGCCTGCTGGTACAGGTCCTTGAAGTCCTCGTACGGATAGTCGGCCGGCACGTTGACCGTCTTGGAAATGGACGTGTCGATGAACGGCTGCACCGCTTCCATCATCGCCACGTGTTCCAGCGCCGTCATGCCCAGCGCGTTGACGAAATAGTCGGGCAGGCTGTTCACGTCACCGCCCTGCTCCCGGTAGAGGCGCCAGGCGTGATCTTCCACCACGTACTCGCTCTTCGAACCGTCGGCCTCACGCTTGCGGCGGGTGTAGGTCCAGGAGAACGGCGGCTCGATGCCGTTGCTGGCATTGTCGGCAAAGGCCAGGCTGACGGTGCCGGTGGGCGCAATCGACAGCAGGTGGCTGTTGCGGATACCGTACTTGCGAATGTCGGCCTTGATGTCGTCGGGCAGGCGGGTGGCAAAGGTGCCCTCACCCTTTTTGCTGCCCTTGCCGAGGTACCTGTCGGCATCGAACTCGGGGAAGGCGCCCTTTTCCTTCGCCAGCTCCACCGAGGCCCGGTAGGCCGCGTTGCGCATGGTTTCGGCAATGCGGGCGGCCATGGCACGGCCCTCCGCACGGTCGTAGCGCAGCTTCAGCATGGCCAGCGTGTTGCCCAGACCGGTGAAGCCCACGCCGATGCGGCGCTTGGCGGCAGCCTCGGCACGCTGTTTGTCCAGCGGCCAGAAGGTCACGTCCAGCACGTTGTCGAGGGCGCGCACCTGAATGGCCACCACCTCCTCGAAGGCCGCAAAATCGAAGGCCGGCTCACCGCCCTGGCCAAAGGCATGGCGCACGAAACGGGTGAGGATGATCGGCCCCAGGTCGCAGCAGCCATAGGGCGGCAGCGGCTGTTCACCACAGGGGTTGGTGGCCTCGATGGCCTCGCAGTAATTCAGGTTGTTGTCGCGGCGGATGGCGTCGAGGAACAGGATGCCCGGCTCGGCGAAGTCGTAGGTGGACTTCATGATGGTGTCCCACAGCTGCCGGGCAGGCACACGGCGATAGACCCACTTGCCGTCGGCGCGCTGGGTGGCGCCGGCCTGCATGATCTTGCGACCCGGACGGGCCTTGTGCACCAGCTCCCAGTCGGCGTCGTCGGCCAGGGCCTGCATGAAGGCATCGGTCACGCCCACCGAGACGTTGAAGTTGTTCCACCGGCCCGGCGTGCGCTTGGCAGTGATGAAATCCAGCACGTCCGGATGGTCGATGCGCAGCACCCCCATCTGCGCGCCCCGGCGGCTGCCGGCACTCTCGACGGTGGCGCAGCTCTGGTCGAACACATTGATATAGCTGCACGGACCGGAGGCAATGGAATGCGTGCCCTTCACTTCCGCGCCGTTGGGACGGATGCGGGAGAAGTCGTAGCCCACGCCACCGCCACGGCGCATGGTTTCGGCCGACTCGCGCAGCGCCTCGTAGATGCCGGGGTAGCCGTCGTCGTCGAAACCCTGGATGCAGTCACCCACCGGCTGGACGAAACAGTTGATGAGGGTGGCCTGGATGTCGGTACCGGCGGCACTCATGATGCGGCCGGCACCGATGGCCCCTGCATGCAGGTTGCCCAGAAACTTCGCTTCCCACTCGGCACGGATGTCTTCTTTCTCGACCGAGGCCAGCGCGCGGGCCACACGGGCGTACAGATCGGCCGCCGTCTGCTCGTTGCCCTTCAGGTACTTCTCGGCCAGCACGTCCTGGCTGATGGGCTGGACTGGCAGCGTCAGAGCGGTATTGGCGGCAGGCAGAGGGTCACGTTTCATGGGAGGCAGATTCCAGAACGACAGGGCGCAACAGGGCTTCCGGCCTGTTTTGCCAGAAAGACGGGGGCGTCGAAACCCGCGGGCACAGGGCCCCGGCGGGCAGCATGCGGATGGAGCCGGTGGCTCCGGGAGGAGGCTGGCCGACGCAGCGGCAGCGCTGGACAGGAACAGATGCCTGCCCCAGCGAAGACCGCAGCATAGCACAACATACAGTGCCCAAAAACCCTACACCACACTAGCGACCGGGCGGGCCCGGCAAGCATTGTAAGCCCGGACCGGCATGGTGGGGTGTTTCAGACAGAAAAACGTTGTGGTGTGGTGAGCGACGCCACGGCACCCGGCAGAAGACGTGGCAGCCGCGCAGCAGGCACGACAGACACGACAGACACGGCAGACACGGCAAGCCCGGCTGACCCCGGCCAACCCCGGGAGGGAGGGCGCCCCCCTTGTGGAAGGGAGGGAAATGGATTAGGATACACAGAAAACATGCACGGAATACACAATGCGCACAAACATAGATATCGATGACGACCTCATGGCCGCCGCCATGCAGGGCGGACAGTACAAAACCAAACGCGAGGCCGTCGAAGACGGGCTCCGGCTCATCGCCCGCCGCAACCACGCGCGCGAAGTGCTCAAATGGGAAGGCAAGCTGCACTGGGACGACCAGCCCGATCCGGCCGCCATCCACACGGACATGCTGATGGAACCCCGGCCTGCCTGGCCAGGTTCGCCCGAAGGTGCCGGCCAACCCGGCAGCCCCCGCAAACGGAGCCGCCATGGTTCTACGGAGTGAAGGCATCATGACATCCGGTGAAGGCGCCATGATCGTCGTGGACAGCAGCGTCTGGATCGACTTCTTCCGCGGTGCCGACACCCCGGGCCGGCACATGCTGAGGGAGGTCCTGCAGCAGGATGACCCGGCCATCGTCGTGCCGGATCTGGTGCTGTACGAGGTGCTGCGCGGCTTTCGGCACGCCCGCGACTACGCCAACGCCCGGCGGCTGCTGGAAGGCTTTGACGTGGTGCCCGCCTTCAGCCCTGCTCTGGCGTGCCTGGCGGCCGAGCATTACCGCACCCTGGTGGCGCGCGGCTTCACCATCCGCAGTGCGCTGGACGTGATGATCGGCACGTTCTGCCTGTATCACGACCATCTGGTGCTGGACAACGACAGGGATTTCGAGGTGATGGAGCGGATACTGGGGCTGAGGCGGCTGACAAAGGGATGAGGGTGAACAACCCTGCCCCGGTGCACCATGTCGGAACCGCCGCTTTCGGGCGGAACCGGGGGTAAACAGCCAGGGCATTCATGCAGATGCTTCATGGCGGCATGGCCATGCGGCCGAGCCGCCGCCCGACTGAACGGCAGAACGGCAGAACGACTGAACGGCTGAATGGCCGGAACGGCGCCGGCTCAGGCACCGACCCCCTCGAAAAGCACGGCGCGACCTTCGGTAGCAGCCAGCCGGAGTGGCTTCGATTGGCAATACTCGGCACTGCCGTACCAGGCTCGCGCAAACGCCATGTCCGGAAAGCGAAGCACGACCCCGCCATCCGTTGCCGGCCCCTCCAGCGCTTCATTCGCACCATTGAACACGATGATCTCGCCGTGGTACTTCGTCAGTCCTGAACAACCCAGAATCCGCACGTCAGCCTGTTGCTGAACGGAACGACCGAGAGACTGGACAGGACCGGGTTGGTGCCGCTCTGCCGTCTACAACGTTATTTCTGACCGATCCGGCAGCATCAGCCGTACACAGGCCAGAATCGACAGCAAAATAAAGGCA